>ERZ778516.1027-NODE-1027-length-22336-cov-12.043625_pt1 | contig 22336 bp, 20 predicted proteins | sample MGYA00510342_ERZ778516 | MGnify/ENA primary metagenome ERZ778516 (study PRJEB29527, sample SAMN07138961) | mouse gut metagenome | material: feces | host: mouse | place: China:Nanjing | collected 2016-01-25 ... | reverse complement strand
CCCCGCCCCTTGGGGCGGAAAGAACAAGCCAGGTCATGCCCCGTAGCTTGCTGCGGGGTATTTGACTAATTGGATGGGTACTTGCAATATGCTTCCGCAGCCTTCACCGTATTGGCCAGGAAACGGATGGTTTCTGCCGGGTATTTCCCAACGGCTGTTTCCCCGGTTACCATCACGCTGGCAGCCCCTTCCGATACTGCCCGGAAAATATCCGACACCTCCGCCCGGGTTGGGAATGGGTGTTCTTCCATAGAAGCAAGCATCTGCGTCACTACCAGAAACGGCTTTCCTGCCAAACGGCACGCCCTTGCGATTTCTGCCTGCACCACAGGAAGCTCCCACAAAGGCATACTGTTGCCCAAGTCACCTCTGGCAATCACTATCTGGTCTGCAAAGGGCAGCAGTTCTTCCAAATGGGATGCCCCTTCCATATTTTCTATTTTTGCAAATACCTCCAGTTCCCCTGCGCCGGCTTCCTGCAGTTCCCGCCTTAACTCCTTCAAATCTTCTGCGCTTCGCACAAACGGCAGCATAACCCCAGTAACGCCATGGGAACGGGCGCAACGGATATTTTCCCTGTCGCTGTCAGTCAGGACGGGAAGCTTCAGCTTCACTCCAGGCAGCGCAATGCTTTTCCTGGGCTTAATCGTCCCTCCCCGGAGCACCCTGCACCATACGCTTTTTCCTGGCATGCCTGCCTTTCCCGCCCCTACTGCCTTAAGGAGCAGTTTCCCATCATCCAGCAGCACTTCCTGCCCTTCTTTTAATGCCAGAAGGACAGCTTCCGGCAGCGGGACTTCCGCTATTTTTTCTTCCCCTGAATCTCCATGGGCTGATTCGGGGGAAAGGGCTGCTGCTAAATCCCCTCCCCCTGCAGCCCCACGGGTGGGTTCCAGTTGGGGGATAGGGGCTGCACCGCCGTTTTTCCCATCCCCTACAAAAACTGCCATTTGCCCTTCCACCAACTCCAAAGGCTGCTGAAAGCCCCCAATGCGGAGTTCCGGGCCCTGCAGGTCAATCAGGAGCTTTGCCTGCTTCCCAGCCCCTTTGGCTGCGGACTTGATCCGGTCCGTCCATTCCCTGCATTCCTCTAACCCTGTGTGGGACAGGTTCAGGCGGATGCCTGTCATTCCCAGGCAGAATAAATCCGTAAGGATTTCTTCCCTGGCACAGGCCGGGCCAATTGTTCCATAAATCTCTGTTTTTCCCATATCAGCATATTCCCTTTCTACTCCGTTGCCCCCACATCTTCCTTATCCTGTTCTGCTTCTGGGTCCACATAAGAAAATGCATTGGAAATCTTGGCATTTTCTGCAGTCAGCTCCACCGGCTCACGGTAAAAGGCAATGACTGGGGTGCCTACCTTCACCCGCTCATAGAGGATTGTGGCAATTTCCAACGGAGCGTTAATGCAGCCATGGGAACCGCTGCTCTTATAAATATCGCCGCCAAACCTGCCGTTCCGCCACGACGCATCATGGATTCCCACATTATAGGCAAAGGGCATAAAATAAGTAACGTCTGATTCGTAATCTTCCCCCTTTAATACAGCTGGGCTTTCCTTGTATACAATTTTAAATACCCCGTCCGGGGAGCCGTTGTCCCGGCTGATGTTCCCTGTTACCACATCGGTTTCCGTCACCAGGCTGCCGTTTTCATAGTACCAGAGGTGCTGTTTGGTATAATCAATTTCAATATATGTATTCCCAATGTCGTCTTTCCCTTCTGCAAAGGGTCGCTGGGAATATACTGGCTCCCGGCTGACTGGCTGGCCTGCCTCCAAATCTGCTTTTAACTGCTCTGCCTCACCGGGTTTATTGACAATCCATCCATAATCCCCTCCGCCGATTTCTACCGTGTCCCCGGATGAGGTTTTAAAAGAACGCACATCGGCATAAGTATTATAAGTGCTTGCCAGTGCCTGGACATATTTTTCGATTTCATCCTCTTTCAGGGAAACGCTGTAACCCTCCCCTAACTGGATGAAGCCGCGGATTTTTTCACTTGTCAGTTTTTCATCGTAATCCTTAATTTCATATGTAATTTCTGCATTTTCATAACTCTGGATGCGCTCCATGGCATCTGTAATTACAGGGCTCTCTTTTGTAATCTCTGGGTTAACATAATCCTCGTCTGTCAGGGACACCTCCGAATCCCCCGCTGAAACTGCCTGCTTCACTTTTGCAAGGACATTTTCAAACACCATGCGGGTGCCCGGTTCCTCCGGCTCAACGTAATATCCATCGTCCCCCAGCTTAATTTCTGCATTTTCAGGCTCTATAATGTTCCCTTCCTGAAAACAGTCCATCCCTGCAACGGCATCGGAAATCAAGGATTCCTGATAATCCATGGTAATGGGGACTTCCCCTGATTTTGGCTGGAATATGGCTGCAATCCACTGGAACGGCTTTTGCCCTTCCAGTAATTTTTCTACCGATCCGTCCGGCACATAGGCACAGTCGATATCCTGCCCATAAATATGGTGTTTTTCCCCATTCCGGTCAAAAACTGTCAGCAGGTAGTCCTCTACGCCGTCCCCGACTTTTTCCTCTGCGCTTTTTAAATCCATCCCGCCTACCTTCCAGCCGTTGATTTTGGTACGGAAAAAAAAGTGGCTGCTAAAATACAGCGCCATCCCAAAATAAACCGCCGCCAGCAGCAGGATAGCCCCTGCCGCGCTTCCTATGATAATCCTGCGTTTCCTTCTGCGTTCCCTGTCACGCATGTGCATCCCTCCTCATGGTATACAACATACACCATAAATTCTTCCAGCTTCCTTCCCTGTTGCAGCCTTGGATATACTCTTGTAGTTACCCATTCCATCTTTTCCCCAATTTTCCTCGGGTAAGAATATTCCACGGGTTCTTCCTTCTCCTGAAATGCTTCCAGCATATTTTCCATTGAAAATATTGCATAAAATTTTTCCCGGTATTCTTTCTGTACCACCTCTTCCGCCAATAACTGAATCATTTTCTCATACCTTGTAGAATTATAGTCATCCTTGAGCATCCCTGCCAGGAATTTTTCCTCCTCCGGCCCCTTCAGGATCACATACTCGTCGGCACCCCGCCTAACTAAAACAACTTTAAAATACTCTCTCCTGTTTTCTTTACTGCTATACTCCATATACTTTCCACTTTCCTTATATTTTATCGTCCACTGTACGTCCAGTCTTTCAGCTTTTATTAAAAAAATCTTAAAATTTTTTAAGATGAAGCCTCCAGGCAGGAAAAAGAACTGCGGCCCCCTGCCTTTGGGAAACCCAAGGCTTGGCCAGCCGCATCAAGAATCCAGTTCTTTCTCCACCGTTTTCCCTTCTTTTAAACTCTTTTGCACATCTATGACCCTCTGGTTTTCGGATCCCCGGAACCGCAGGGAAATATTTTTCTTCTCCTGCACAAATTCCCCGTCCACCAGCACGTCAATCAGGGAAAGCATTTCGCCCGTGGCTTCGCACCTTGCCCTCCCCCCGTCTGCCAGTTCTTTGTCAAACAGGTATCCCGTGTAGCACCAGATGGTTTTTTCCGGGTAAGTTCCCTTCACACGCCGCAGGAATGGGAGCAGTGCCCTTTGGTTCCCCGGCTCCATAGGCTCCCCGCCCAGCAGGGAAAGCCCCGCGATATGGGCAGGGGCCAGGGCTGAAAGGATCTCCTCCTCCGTTTCCTCCGTAAATTCCTTCCCATACTTAAAATCCCACGTTTCCTGGTTAAAGCAACCCTTGCAGTGGTGGGTGCAGCCGGAAACAAATAATGCTGTCCTGACGCCTTCCCCGTTGGCAATATCTGTTTTTTTTATTTCCCCATAATGCATGGCAATTTACCTCTTTTTTCCGCTATTTTCAGGCTACACAGGCATTCGCTCTTTTTTCCATTCTGCCGCTTTTTTATAAGTGCATCACCCGTTCCTGGATTTCCTGCGTCCGCCCCTGGTTCCAGAATTGTGTCCCAATGTAGCCGCAGGTCCGGCGGGCAACGTTCATCTTATCCTCGTCCCGGTTCTGGCAGTTAGGGCATTCCCACACCAGCTTGCTGTCCGCATCCGGTACAATTTTGATTTCCCCTTCGTAGCCGCAGGCCTGGCAGTAATCGCTTTTCGTATTCAGCTCCCCATACATAATATTGTCATAGATATGCTGTATTACCGTCAGCACCGCCGCCAAATTCCCCTGCATGTCGGGCACTTCCACATAGCTGACTGCACCTCCCGGGGACAGCTTCTGGAACTGTGATTCAAAGGTAAGCTTGCGGAAAGCGTCTATTTCCTCCGTCACATGGATATGATAGCTGTTGGTGATATAATTCCTGTCCGTCACCCCCGGAATTACGCCAAACCGCCGCTGCAGGCATTTTGCAAATTTATAGGTGGTAGATTCCAGCGGCGTCCCATACAGGCTGAATGCAATATCAGTTTCATCCTGCCACCGCCTGCACGCCTGGTTCATCCGCTGCATGACTTCAAGGGCAAACGGCGTTGCTTCCGGGTCCGTATGGGATTTCCCTGTCATATACTTTGTGCACTCGCAAAGGCCTGCATACCCCAACGAAATGGTGGAATACCCCCCATACAGCAGTTTGTCGATAGCCTCGCCCTTTTTCAGCCGCGCCAGCGCCCCATACTGCCACAAAATGGGGGCAACGTCAGAGGGGGTCCCTTTCAGCCGGTTATGCCGGAGCATCAGGGCTTCCCTGCACAAATCCATCCGTTCTTCCAGGATTTCCCAGAACCTGCCCATATCCCCGCCGGAAGAACATGCCGCGTCCACTAAGTTCAGCGTCACCACCCCCTGGTTAAACCTGCCGTAAAACTTGGGGTTCCCATTTTCCTCGTGGTACACAGTAAGGAAGGACCGGCAGCCCATGCAGGGATAACAGTTCCCTTCCTTGTTTTCCTTCATGACTTTTTCCGAAATATAGTCAGGCACCATCCGTTTCGCCGTGCATTTTGCCGCCAGCTTAGTAATTTCCCAATAGGGCGCGCCTTCCCGGATATTGTCCTCCTCCAGGACATAAATCAGCTTTGGGAACGCAGGGGTAATGTAAACGCCTTTTTCATTTTTTACCCCCTGCATCCGCTGGAGAAGCATTTCTTTAATCACAAGCGCAAGGTCATCCCTAAGGCGCCCTTCCTCCACTTCATCCAGGTACATAAACACTGTCACAAACGGCGCCTGCCCGTTGGTTGTCATCAGGGTAATCACCTGGTACTGTATCATCTGGACGCCCCGGCGGATTTCCTCTTTTACCCGCAGCTCCGCCACTTCATTGATTTTATCCTGTTCCAGCGCAATGCCTGCCGATTGGAACTCCCGCCGTACGATTTTCCGCAGTTTCTGGCGGCTGACTTCTACAAAGGGGGCAAGGTGGGACAATGTAATGCTCTGCCCGCCATACTGGGAGCTGGCAATTTGGGCAATGGCCTGGGTTGCCACATTGCATGCCGTGGAAAAGCTCTTTGGCCGCTCTATCATGGTTTCGCTGATAACCGTCCCATTTTGGAGCATGTCCTCCAAATTTACAAGGCAGCAGTTATGCATATGCTGGGCAAAATAATCCGCATCATGGAAGTGTATCATGCCTTCCTCATGGGCATGGACCACATGCTCTGGCAGGAGGAACCTCTTTGTAATGTCCTTGCTGACTTCCCCTGCCATATAATCCCGCTGGACGCTGTTCACAATTGGGTTCTTGTTGGAATTTTCCTGTTTGATTTCTTCATTATTGCATTCTATCAGGCTCAAAATCTGCTGGTCCGTAGAATTGGACTTGCGCACCAGCGCCCGTTTGTAACGGTAAGTGATATATTTTCTGGCAACCTCAAATGCATTGTAGGCCATAATTTCATTTTCCACCATGTCCTGAATTTCTTCTACATTATAAATCCGCTCCATGTTGGCACAAACCTTGGTAATCCGCTCCGCGATTGCCTCAATCTGCCCTTGGGATAGCTGGTCGCTTTCTGCCACTTCCTGATTTGCCTTTGTGACTGCATCAATAATCTTGCTGGCGTCAAACCCCGTTTCTTTCCCACTTCTCTTGATAATCTTCATTCCTTGCCCTCCAAACAACTAAATATAGTATGTTATCAATTTATTTAACACCATATGTGCCAACCTATTATAGTATTACCAGCCCTAAAATGCAAGATGAAAAATCAGGCATCCTGTCATACAGCAAAATATTTTTTACTTCTAAAGCTATAATTCCGGGTTTCCATCTGGATTATTCGCCATGCCTGTACTTTCCTGCTGCCTGTCCGCAGCTTGGCTCCCGGCGGCTTCCGGCTTTTTCAGCAGATCTATGCCTTCCTGCTGCCTGTCCGCAGCTTGGCTCCCGGCGGAAGCCTCCGGCTTTTTCTGGCTATCCTGGCTTTCTGCAGGGCTATGCGGCCTTATGTGGATATCCACCTCAGGGTCCTTTTCCTGTTTTTTCGGCTCATAGACTTCCAGATGCTCCCCGGAAGCCGTTTTTCCAACCCTCTGCTGGTACGCCTTTGTCCTGAAATTCAGGTAAAAAATATTGGCAATTTCCACAATCCCATCCACCAGCAGGATATATGCTGTATAATTCTGGTAAAAGCCCATATCCTCAAAGGGCTTTAAGATCACGGAAACGCTGCACCCAAGCAATACAAGGGTCACCACAAAAAACCCGGTCCATGCTTTATCCCCCATGCACTTTAAATCCAAGGCATACTGCAGCTTAATCACCCCAGACAAAAGCAGCAGCAAGCCAAGGGCAGTTAAAAAAGACGCCGCAATGCGCTCCGCGCTCACCAGCCCGCAGATGCCCAGCAGCACAAACAGCACGCCTTCCGAAAACCCATATTCATTCAGGCGCTCATACCCACCCGTCATAAAATACCGGACGATCATATAAATCCCCAAAACAACCACAAACCCGCAGATAAAATAGCAGATATCCTTTACCTCAACCCGCGGCACAAAGAGAACCAGCACTGCTACTGCAATAAACACTGCTGCAATCGTTGATACCACGACAGTGCTGAATAAATTTTTCTTTTTTTCATCCATCTGTATACTCCTTTTCCTGAAAATACCATGCCTGCCCGCTGCCGCCAGCCAAAGCATGAACATTTATATCATACCACATCTCCCCCTATATCACCAGAAATTTCTATCCCAACTATTTCCACTAAAACGGTTTTGTGCTGTTATATGGCCGCACTGCCCAGAAACTTTAAGAACCAAAACGAATTGCGCAAAAATTTCCCGCAAGAAAAAGAAAAGGCCTACTTTATTGTTGTATATGCAGGCCTGAGATGATAGTGGGAGCAAATCCGCATAAAATCATCGGAATCCAGCATCCTGCCCGTCCCAACGCAGATATCCTCCAGCGGAACCTCCAAAACTGCTGCCGCCACCTCTACCGAAATTTGTTTCCTCTCTAATTGTTCCACTAACCATATTTTTGCTTGCTCCCCCATATCTTCCCTCCAATCCCCGTGCTTACTATGAGTGTAGTTCTATTATATTCTCTTTTTAACAGAATTTCAATAGAAGTTTTTGCTGATTTAAAAGAATTGTTTTTAATTTATTGACGCTAATTTTGGGGTAGTCTATGATTAGGAAAGAGGTGAGCATATGAAAAATCCGAATATTTCCAAAGTACTGAAGAACTACCGGAAATTAAACCACTACTCTGTGAATGATTTGGTATTGAAATTAGAAGACAATCACCTGCCTGTCGCCCCAAAAACAATCTATGGCTGGGAAAGCGGGCAGACACAGCCTGATGCAGATACCTTGTTGATTCTCTGTAAAATATACAACATCGACAATATTTTAGGCACCTTTGGCTACAACGATTCCTTGGACGACTTCCTTCTTTCAGAAGAAGAACGCAACCTGGTAATGCAATACCGCAGGCTCCCCCAAATGCGGGAGGCTGTCAAAAAACTTTTGGAAATGATGTAACAGAATTTCCCTTGTATTCTCCTTACCGCCTTATTATAATAGACCATAAAGCGCGGTAATTTTTCACGAAGGGGGGATTTTGTGCCAAAAACATTCAATACCATCGGAGCCTGCGATCCCAGCAGGCATTATATGGTAGACCTGCATGGACGGCTGGAGGAAATAAAAAAACTGGTAAGCAATGGGGATTATTTTGTCATCAACCGCGCACGCCAATATGGCAAAACAACGACGCTCCGCCTGCTGGGAAAATACCTCCATCCAGATTATGTAGTAATCTCCATGAATTTCCAAAAATTAAGCACTGCGAAATTCCGGGACGAAGATACTTTTTCCCGGGCATTTGCAAATGAATTTGTAAAAAAAGCCATCCCGGAAACAAAAACCGGAAGGCTGGATACCGCCCTTGTGCAGGAACTAAAACACAGGCAGGATGGCGGGCAGGGGCTATTTGATTTAACGGAACTGTTTGAATCCATAAGCGAAATTTGCAGGACGGCAAAACAGCAGCTTGTACTAATGATAGATGAAGCAGACCAGGCGTCCAACAACCAGGTATTCTTAGATTTCCTGGGGCAGCTCCGGGCATATTACCTGGAAAGGGAAGAAACCCCTACCTTCCACTCCGTCATCCTTGCGGGGGTATATGACATTAAAAACCTAAAGCTAAAGCTCAGGCCGGAAGGTATGCACCGGTATAACAGCCCTTGGAATGTTACGGCTCCCTTTGCGGTAAATATGAGCTTCCTGCCAAATGATATCCAAACCATGCTGCAGGAATACGAAGCGGAACACCAGACTGGCATGGATATGCCTGCAATGGCGCAGGGGCTGTATGAAGTAACCGGAGGGTACCCATATCTGGTAAGCAGCCTTTGCAGAAAGCTGGACGAAACCAGGGCAGGATGGAATTTGGCAGAACTTAGGATGGCTGTGCGGGATTTCCTGAAAGAGCCAAATACTTTGTTTGAAGACGTTATCAAGAATATCCAGAACAACCCCAGCTTTTCCAAGTTAACGGAGCAGCTTGTCGTCCATGGGGCAAATGTGGTTTTTGAGCGGAGCAACCCCTCCATCGGTTTAGGGGCGATGTTCGGAATCCTGACGGAATACGATGGGAAAACCATGGTTTCCAATGTCATTTTTGAAACGCTGATATTAAACTATTTTACCTCCATAACTGCCACTGAAACGCTGGCCCGCTCGGAATACCTGGAAAAATCCCAGTATATCCGCCACGGGAAGCTGGATATGGAAAAGGTTATCTGCCGGTTTTCTGAATTTATGAAATCGGAATACCGCAGGGAGGACGGCGCCTTTCTGGAACAGCAGGGACGGCTCCTGTTCCTGGCCTTCCTGCGCCCTATCATCAATGGAACCGGCCATTATGCCGTAGAGCCGCAGACACGGCAAAATATGCGGATGGACATTCAGGTATTCTATGGCAGGGAAACATTTGTGGTAGAATTAAAATTATGGAGGGGCATGGCCTATGAACAAAAAGGCTATAGCCAGCTAACAGAATATTTAAAAGCAAAAGGGCTGCAGAAGGGGTATCTGGTAAGCTTTTGCACCAATATAAGAATGCCGCAGGAGAGCCGGTGGCTTGTCCATGACGGGCACACAATATACGAAACCATCGTGGAATGTGGGTAACATGGCCTGAATTTGGCAAATATGCCATTACGGATTTTTCCTGCCGGAACACAGAACGGGGCTGTGCCCTGAAACAGGAAACCACAGCCCTGCAAATGCTTCCAAAGCAAAACATTTGCAGGCACATAGGTTATCCTTTTCCAGACACAACCCCGAAACCTTATTTCTGGCTACACAACCCCCTGGGCTATCATAGCTTCTGCCACTTTTTCAAATCCGGCAATATTTGCGCCTGCCACATAATCGCCTTCCTTGCCATAGCGTTTTGCAGCATCGTCCAGGTTATGGAAAATATTTACCATAATCCCCTGCAGCTTGCTGTCCACTTCCTCAAAGGTCCAGCTTAAACGCTCGGAGTTCTGGCTCATTTCCAGTGCGGAGGTTGCCACACCGCCTGCGTTTGCAGCTTTTCCGGGCGCAAACAGCACTTTATTCTGCTGCAGGTATTCCGTTGCTTCTAAGGTAGTAGGCATATTTGCCCCTTCTGCCACTGCAATGCAGCCGTTTGCTACCAAAGCCTTTGCGTCGTCCAAAAGAAGCTCGTTCTGGGTTGCGCAGGGAAGGGCAACGTCGCATTTTACCGTCCAAACGCCGCGGCCTTCGTGGTATTCTGCACTTGGCCTTGCTGCCGCATACTCTGTCAGGCGGGCGCGTTTCACTTCTTTTACCTCTTTAAGCAGGCCAACGTCAATGCCTTCCGGATCATATACCCAGCCCGTGGAATCGCTGACAGTCACTACCTTTGCCCCTAACTGGTGCGCTTTCTGGGTTGCATAGATTGCCACATTGCCAGAACCGGATACGCAGACCGTTTTCCCTTTCAGCTCATGGCCGTTGCATTTGAGCATTTCTTCGGTCAGGTACAGAAGCCCATACCCGGTTGCCTCGGTACGTGCAAGGGAACCGCCGTAGGAAAGCCCTTTCCCAGTAAGCACCCCTTCATAAGTGCCGCGGATTTTCTTGAACTGGCCAAACATGTAGCCAATCTCCCTTGCGCCTGTCCCAATGTCCCCGGCAGGTACGTCTGTGTCTGCACCGATATATTTGCATAACTCTGTCATAAAGCTCTGGCAGAAAGCCATCACTTCGCGGTCGGATTTTCCTTTCGGGTCGAAATCAGAACCGCCCTTGCCGCCGCCGATTGGCAGGCCTGTCAGGGAATTCTTGAAAATCTGCTCAAACCCAAGGAATTTAATAATCCCAAGGTTTACGGACGGATGCAGCCTTAACCCTCCCTTGTATGGCCCAATGCTGTTGTTGAACTGTACCCGGTAGCCTGTGTTTACCTGGACCTGCCCTTTGTCATCCACCCACGGCACACGGAACTTAAACTGCCTGTCCGGCTCGGTTAAACGTTCCAGCAATGCTTCTTTCCGATATTTTTCCTCATTTGCCTCAATCACTGGGCGCAGGGAATCCAATACTTCCTTAGCTGCCTGATGGAACTCCGGCTCAGCCGGGTTTTTTGCAATGACACGTTCTAATACTTCATCTACATAGCTCATATTTTTTCTCCTTTACTGCTAGACTTTCTCAGAGGGTGCCTGAGAAACCAGTCATTTTTCAGGCATGCCCCAGCACCAGATATTATTTTAGTATGATTTTTTTCATTTTGCAATCTTTTTCTTTTAATTCTTTACCATTTTATTGCATCAAAGTGAAAAATCCGGTATAATGTGGGCGGTTAAAAATAATTTTTCTACCACAATATGGGGCTATGGCTGCGGTCCTAGAATATGGCAGCTATCCCTTTTTACAAAACAGGAGGAATTTATGGGACATTTTTTTGCAGCGCCTACCGACGAATGGGGCAACCACGCAGTAAAACTAACGCCTGCAGGCATTTTAGCCGTGGCAGCGGTCATTGCACTCTTAATCCTGATTGCCATGGGGGCCAACTACAGGCGCTCCCGCTCCCGGCGCATCACTACCAAACAGCTTGTATTTTCTTCAGCCGCCATTGCCCTTGCTATGGTAACCTCTATGATAAAACTGTTTGAAATGCCTTTGGGCGGCTCTGTCACCCTGCTCAGTATGCTGTTCCTTGCGCTGATTGGGTATTGGTATGGCCCCTATGCGGGGATCATGACGGCCGCTGCCTACGGGCTTCTGCAGTTTGCCATGGAACCGATTTTTTATACCCTGCCGCAAATGCTGACGGACTACCCGCTGGCTTTCGGCGCACTGGGGCTGTCCGGGTTTTTCCGCAGGCAGAAGCACGGGCTGCTGAAAGGATACATTGCCGGGGTTTTGGGAAGGTATTTCTTTTCTTTTTTATCCGGCATTATTTTCTTCGCCGCTTATGCCCCGGACACCATGGCTGCGCCGGTTTACTCCCTGCTTTATAATGGGTCTTACCTGGGGGCGGAGGCTGTGATAACCTTAGCCGTAATTGCACTGCCGCCTGTGGCAAATGGGCTGGAGCAGATCAAACGGATGGCCTTCGAGGAATAGCAGGCGCCAAATGCTGGATTTCCTGATACTCCTGCCCGGTATACCCATAGGCATCCGCCACCAGCCTGTCTATTTCCCGATAATAGAGCAGCCATTTTTCAGCGTCTGTTTCTCCCAGGATTGTTTCTGTCAAGGAAACGATTTCCCCCTGCCTGTCTGGGGCCGCCGGAATTGGTATCTGCTCCAGATAAGCGCGCAGGACTTTCAGAGAATGGAACTTCCGGCTGTAAAGGAATTGGGCGGCGCTGGAATTCAGGACAGCCATAATGTATTTCATGTCCATACCGGGCACATGGGGAATCAGGATATTGCAGCTATTTAAAGACAGCCTTTGCTGGCTGTCGTAAGCAAACACAAGCTGTCTGCCAATAAACCGGTACAGGAGCTTTTCCTTGGCGCGGTAATAGGATTCTTTCGCGCATTGCTGGAAGTTTTCCGGCTCATAGGCCAGGAAGCATTTGGAAGGCGAAATCTTATATTTCTGGATGTCTGCGCCTTTTAAGACTAATTCGGCTTTGCCTTCCTTTTCTTTTTTCAGCAAAGCTTTATTGTTCCCCGTCACAATCCCCAGCGCAAAATCCGCCTGGTTTTTGAGGAAAACCATATGCCCCTGGCAGGCTGCTTTTTCCATCAGGCTGTACTCCCTGTCCGGCATATGGAAATTAAAATACTCTGCGTCCACATTCCGGTTTGCCTGGATCTCAAAGCCCCACCCCTGCCCTGCAACGGACATGCCCCGGGTCTGGAATGGGCCAGTTCCCTTCCTTACCTGCAGCAGGACTGCCGGGCACTGCACCCTGTCAAACACATCCCCCAGGTATTCCAGCCGCTCTATCTGAGCCTGCCCCAGCAAAAGCCTGCGGGCGGCAAGGTGGGATTTTACATGGAGGACTGCTTCCGGCAGCACAAAGGCAACCCTGCCGCCGCAGGGGACGCTGGCTAAAGCCTGTTCAAGAAACACATCGTAAGACTCCGGATGCCGCCCTTTGGCAGTCTGGAATTTCCGTTTCAGGAGCTGTTCCGCTTCCTTCCCAAACTGGTAGCCCCACGGCGGGTTCCCCAAAATCAGATGGTAAGCCCCTATCTGTTCTTCTAAAAGAAAATCTTGGGCACGTATATGCTCCCGAACCATGGAAACCGGGGCGTCCTGAAATTTCAGGGCTAAATTAATCCGGGCAGCCAGTATGCTGACCTGGTCGATATCGCTGCCATAAACCTGTTCCATGGAACACCCGTCTGGGAGCTGCAAAAGAAAATTCCCGGTTCCGCAGCAGGGGTCTAATATCTTTTGCGGGAGCAGGTTTTCCTGGGATTGCTGTGAAGATTGGCGCAATTGTACATCCCCGGAAGTTTGCCTTTCTGTTTCTCTTTCCGGGAAAATCTGGGCAATTAATTTCTGCACAATATAGGTGGGCGTATAGTAGGAGCCTGCAGCTTTCCGCTCGCCTATATTTTTCAGGGAAATATAAAGCATGCCCAGAATGTCCACATTCCGCTCCAGCACAAATGGAATATGGAATGCGCCGGGAATTTTCTCCTGCGCCGCAAGGCACTGCTCCGGCGTATAACTCCCCGCCCCTTCCCCGGCTAAAAGTTCCCGGACCAGAATATCATATTGCCCAAGGCTGATTTCGCCCCTGCTGTAGCGGAGCAGGAAATTATCTGTAACTCCTTCTTTCCCCCCGCGCGCCTGACATAAAAGCTGGATGGCGCACTCTGCTAAAACTGCCCGTATCTGGCCCTCCTGCAGCGGGGCGCTGCCCACTGCCCCTGCCATGGCTTCGATCTGCCCAAGGTTCGGCGAATCCTGCGGGATATAATTTTTATATGGGGCAGTCCCGCTGATATATTTCTTATTCCTTCTGGATTTTAAAGCATCCATGCCTTCCCCCTGCAGCCGCCCTTTCATTTCCCTGGCATAGGATACGGAAAAATATGGCCTTCCCGACTGTTCCCCGGCAGGCTGTATCTTGCCCAGCTTAATCCAGTTGCGCCCCGTTGCTTCGGAAATAGACAGCAGGCTGCAAAATTCTTTCAGGGAATACACTTCCTTCTGGTTTGCTGGCTCTTTCATCTGGCTCACCCTTCCATTAATTGAACAAAGTGGGCAAGCCCACTTCAGCTCCCCTACCCCTCACTCATGAGGGGCTTGGACACTTTGCTGCGCCGAGCACAATTGCGAAGCAATATTTTACCTCTTGTGCGAGTGCGCATAATTGTTTTTCTCTTATAGGAAATCCATACACTTTAACACTTCACAGTAACACGGTATTTCCTATAAGAAAAAACGCTCCGGCAAAAGGGTTACCGGAGCGGCCAGCATACCAACCGAGGGGATAAAAAGTTGGCATGCCTTTCATGGCATACTTATTCTACCACTACTGGTACTTGCCGTCAAGATAAGATTCTATTTTATTTTATGCGCAGCAATCATTCTTTTTCCGGGTACTCTTTGTCCTTCCAGTACCACCATTTTAATTTTTCCGGCTCATGCTGCCCGTGTTCTGCATAGTACACGGCGCAGCGGAACACATACAGCACGCACCTGTCATCCTGAAAGCCTTTTTTCAGGGCGTCCAGATGGTATAGTTCTTCCGGGTCCCTTCCCTTTAGGTCTTCGATGCAGCGAATCCCGATATTCTGCAGATGCTGCTCCATGTTTGCTCCTATGCCTGGTATGTTTTTTAAGTCGTCGGGCGGGAGCGCAGGCTTTGGTTTCTTTTTTGGTGTTTTGGGGGTTGGTTTTTCCATATTTCTCTCCATTCCTTCTGGTTCTCTTAAACACAATAGTACGTTTTGTTACTCACCTTCTGTTTCATTGCTTTCAATCTCTTTTAGGGAACGCCCATCCTTCCTTTTCCAAGTACAGGGACACTAACACTATATCCATTACTTTGTTGCGGTGTGTATTTCGGGTGAGGACTAAATATCTTTTGCTTTCTCTTGCAATTTCTACAAAACAGTTCTCAAAATATCTGATAAGCGTTTTGTTTAAATGCTTTCCTGCAAAAATTACTGCTGTACTCCAATAATCCCTCTCCTTTTTCATCTGATAATCCCAAAGATTCCATACAGAGAATTTTTATCACGTTTTCATTCCAATTTAACAGTTTAGCTATCACTATACTATCAGCCGTTCCGTTTACGAGAAACAGTTCTATTGCTTTTCTGTACACCATATGGCATTTTCCTTTTGTACTTTTTAATTACTGCTTTTCTCCACAACCTTCCCACCCATTTTTATGTTCCAGTTTAACTTTGGTATCATTGGCATATGTTGTACATTTAGAATACTGCCTATCCCATATTTTACCATAAAGCCTGCAGAAAAACATCCTGCAATATTCTCCACGCACGCCTTTTTACTGCTCCCATCTTCCATTATTTCCTGTACTTGGATTACATGAAGCATGTTCTGCCCCAAAACTATGAAAAAGGAACTATAAGCAACTGCAAAATAGCCGTACCCACCGAAGGGATACGGCTATTCTGTAATCTGCCGATTGGCGGCGCCTTTTCTTTTCCCATATGGCATGCGGATACCAAATACCCAAAGATTCTCTGGTATACCTGGATCCCCCATGAGAAAAGGCAAGTAAGATACTGTAATATTTAACCGCCGGAGTAATAATTATTTCTTAACCTTGCTGCTCAATTTCACCTTACTCCATGAGCCATTCAAGGTTTCTTTGCCAGACTTCTTGAAACTCCGGATCCTTACATAATACTTCTTGCCTGCTTTCAGCTTTGTAAATGTGTAAGAAGTCTTTGGCAAACTCTTGGACTTCACGTTTTTCTTAAATTTCTTATCTGTGCTCACCTGCACCTGATACCCTGACGCCATCTTATCCTTTGCCCATTTCACAGTCAGCTTTTTGCCCTTAACGGCTTTCACTGACTTTACAGACTGCTTCTTCGGGCTTACCTTAATTGTCACTTTCTTAGACACATTCCCTGCCTTGATCGTTATGGTGGCAATCCCGGTATTTTTGATGGTTACTACCCCAGTACCCTTCTTGACAGACGCAATCTTTGGCTTGGAGCTTGTAAATGCCATCTTGCCCTTGGATGACGCATTGATTTTAAACGGCTTTGTGCCATATGCAACCTTATATACCGTTTTTTTGCAGGTAATGGATGTTGCTGCCTGGTTTGATGCTTTGGTGATTGTAAAGGTGGCTGTTTTGCTGCCAGTATAATTTCCCTTTCCTGTGACAGTTACCTTCGCTGTCCCTACTTTGATATTGTCACTGTAGGATACGGTATAATCTGTACTTGAAACTAATGTTTTGCCATTCAGTACCACAGTGGCTGCTGGGGTTTTGGCTTTTCCATCGTAAGTATAGCTGGTCTGGGATAATTTGATGGTAGCTTTGGAAAGATTGCCGCGGCTTACGGAACTGCCGCCACCTGTATTGCCGCCGCTTCCTCCGGTATTGCCGCCCCCTCCAGAGTTACCGCCGCTTCCTCCGGGGTTATCGCTGTTTCCGGTATTATCGCCGCTTCCATTTCCGTTTCCGTCACTTCCTGAACCATTAGTTCCGCCGCCGTTGTTGTTTTCATCACCCCGTGTGATTGTAAAAGTCTTTGTCTGGCTTCCTGTATACCCAACTTTACCTGTAACAGTTACGGTAGCTGTTCCTGGATGTGTATTATCCTTGTAAGAAACAATATAATCCATATTCAAAACTAATGTTTTGCCATTCAGCTCCACGGTTACTGCTGGCGTTTTGTCCGTCCCATCATAAGGATATTCTGTCCGTTCCAACGTCACCTTCGCATCCTTAATATCAATTGGAGCGAACTGGTAATGCTTCTCCGCATTTAAGATTACATCATTTGTAGTTGGTGATATCCATACATTATTCTTCCAATCTTCTTCGGTACCAGTATAATATACCTCCTTCAGAGAAGGGCAAGCTAAAAATGCTGCCGTTTCTATATCTGTTACACTTTTCGGAATGATAACAGTGCTCAGAGCAGAACAAGATGCAAATGCACGTTCCCTGATAAATTCCACATCCTGAGGAATTTCCACTCCGGGAAGCCAAGCACAGTTCATAAACATTTCCACACCAATTTGATCTGCACTTTTGGGTAGTGTTACACTTATCAGCTTACGGCATTGTGTAAACATATTATCACCCAAGGTTACCCGCTTAATACCGGGAAGAAACGTCGCACTTATCAATTCCCAACATTGAGAAAATGCGGCAGCGCCTACCTCCTTAATACTGGCAGGCAACACTATGGAGCTAAGGCCTGTGCAAGCTTTAAAAGCATTCTGTCCAATAGTTTCCACCCCTTCAGAAATAGTCACCGAACCAAGATTTTTACAATTATTGAACGCACTGTCACCAATATTCTTCACACTGGATGGAATAGCCACAGAAATAATGGAAGAACCATTGAATGCATTGTTGCCAATTGTGGTTACACTGGAAGGAATTTCTACACTAAGCACCCCACAGCTCCCAAAAGCACAGGCACCGATATTAGTCACTCCATTTTTAATTACAACCTTACGGATTGTGCCTTTCCATGGCTGTTCCTCAGCACTGTTAAAATCTGGCATTGCTCCATTACCAGAGATAGTCAGCGTACCTGCCTTTGTTAAATTCCAGTTAAGCCCTCCATTAAGGGTTCCACTTCCAATTGATATGCCAGCATCCGGATCATCAGGCGCAGTATAATCTTTCGGATAACGGGTGATATAATGGCTGGTGCTGCTCATCACCTCAGCTTTCAAGATTGCCCGTCCCCAATGAACCCTGCCTATATGATCTCCCATACTGACATTTCCTTCAGCTACAACCACTCCCGTATCGTTCACTTCAAGCACAATCACAGTATGGACATCACCATTCATCCGCAGGATATCCCCAGGTTTTATATCCTCATATTGGAAGCCACCTGCCGCATACATCCTGGCTGGCAGGCTGCCAAATGCTGTATCACTGAGTGAAAATGCAAAAGCTACACAACCAACAGCCTTGATATTCTTTCCATCAAGGGGGCCGCCTTTCCAACTATAATCTTTTCCTATTGTGTTGGGATATGGCTCAAAGTTAGTCCAAATCGCCCCTTCCTTATACATTTCCTGATCCCTTAAAGCAATCATCGACTCATAGACCTGTGTTGGGCTAGGAATTACGTCCTCACGGGCAGCCAGCTTGGATGTGGATTCTTCCGTCAGAACATTCCCTGCTGGCACAGGTTCTTCCTGCCCCGCATATGCCACTGACTGGGAAGAAAGGCATAAACAAAGCGCTAGGGCAATTGAAACAACTCGTTTTTTCAATTTTTTTACCTCCTAATGTTAATTTTAAAAAAACTTTTACTTGACAACATCCTTAATTATAAATATATTGTTATTTTTCCGGTTTGTCAATAAAATTAGCGATCCTGAAAAACAAAATACATGACAATCCCGTTGCTCCCCTTATCCCAATGACAGCCAAAAATTATTTATTTCAGATGCCCTTGGTACCATTCGATTACAGATTCCCTATCCGATTCAAAAAACTGCATAGAAATATAAACATCCGCACCATTAAAATCCAACTTTTTAGTCCTATACCGAATATGGGAAGAATTGCCCATATTATCTGTCCTGTTGTTTGCAACTGCCGGATAACCCGTTGCTTTGAATAATGCCTTTGTATATTCTTTTGTTTTTAATTTTTCAAGTTCCGCCGCGGTAATCTTTGATTTGCCAATAAGGTCTTCCATGAAATTATAGAACAATTTAGCAACCGGCAGCATCCCTTCTTTCCATGTATTTTCATCCTTAATATTAAACGGTACATCTGAAAGCGAAAAACTAAAATCATCTGTATCTAAATTCATCTTTGCCAGCAAGTCTTTAATAAAGGAAATGATATTATTTGACGACAGATTAGTTTCAAAAAAGATGCCGCTATTGTCAATCTGTTTCGCTTTGCGGAGTTTCCTCTCGTCATTCGTAATATATGTTTTATCTGCATTTAAAATAGAATAATCCTCCGCTGCTAAATCGCTCAAAATTTCCGTGTGCAAATCATAAGCAAGGTTGATAAATTTAGTAAGCAAATCAACCCAGCTCCTCACCTTTGAATTCAACATAATTGAATTTACGAATCAGGATACCAGAAAGTACCTTTGCCCTGTTCCGGATCGAAGGCCCATCCCAGTTCTCCGCAGACAAAACTTCTCTGTTCAAAATATTTGCCTTTGAATTATCACGGATGATTTTCTTCTTGTCATGGAATGATTTCGTTCCAAGTTCACTGTTATGCCCTGTAATAGTCAAATTGCCAAGCGTATGTAAATATATTTCATACACCCTGCTGTAATCATCACCAACTTCTTTTTTCCACACAGCAGCATTTTCTTTCTGCGGTAAAATATGCTCTACCGTAAGATTACTAAATTTTAATTCTTACCGAAAAGAAGCCATTTCGTTCCAAAAACACACTTTATTTTACACTATCCCTGTTTTTACATTAGAACTCCCCAAACACCCCTATGCTGCAATCCCCCAGCATCTTCATAGCCTTAAACCAGCACATCCATTGCTGGCAAATCCCCACCGGCAAATTCTCCCCCTCCTGCCTCTGCATCCATACTAAAGGAAACATCTGGCATAGCAGTTACGGCTGCCATCTCTGCTGCAACCATCTGTTCCACCTGCTGCTCTATCTGCTGTTCAAGCTGGGCTTCTGTCAGTTCCATGCCGTCTTCACTTAACACAAGCTCTACGCCGTCCTGGGGAAGGTAAGCCATTGCACTGTCCATACCCTCAGAACTGCTGCCGGAATTCGCCATATTTTTCTTATATTCCAAATCAGCTTCATCCAGCTTCTCCAGCTCTTTGCTCCGGTTTAAACGGCGCTTTTGCATCAGTTCCTGCTGCTGGCGTTTCTGTTTCTGGTTCCGATGGGTTTTTTCGGATTTTGCTTTTTGCTTTAAGTTCTGTTCCTTGCGTTTTACCCGCAGTTTGATGTCATTTTTCTGCTGCTGTTCTTCTGCCTTGGTTTCTTTTGCCTGCCTTTTCTGGAGCTGTTCTTCCTGTTTTAAGTTCTGGGTTTTCATCTGGGCGCAGCGCACCATCCTTTTGGCATGGACGATGGCGGCAGTAAGCTGTGATTCGTTGAACTGCCCAGTGCCCTTGGCTTTCAACAGGCTGACTAGCTTCCCTTTGGCCTGCGCCAAAACCTGCCCGGAACTCTGTGCCCTTTTGGCGCGCAAAAGGGCGGAACGTATTTCCCTCGGGTTATAATTTACATTTTTCTTTTTGGCCTTGGAATTGTTTTTCCTTGAAGCCGGACTGGGTTTTCCTGTACTGCCGGCAGACACCGTTCCCTGCATACTGCTGGAAGCTACCCCGGCTGCGCTGTATGAATTTACTTTCATGTTTTTCCCTCCTTGAAACTTTGCTGCGGGAATCCGTTCCCTATTAATAAGTTACATCGTCACATTTGTACAAAAAATAACCGCAGGAAAGAATACATTTCAAATATTCTTTCCCGCGGCTAATCCCAAGCCTGCGCCTGTATTATTTTCTTTTTCCGTCCCTATACTAATTCAAGGAGAACCTCTAAAGCACCGTCGCCTTTCCGCTGCCCGATTTTGACGATTCTGGTGTAACCACCGTTACGGCCTTCGTATTTTGGAGCAATTTCGTCAAATATTTTATTCGGAAGGTTCACTTTCTTGGTGTTCTTCTTCTTTCCTGCATTATCAGCGGGGACAAATGTCACAGGGTATAATACCTTGTTCATCTGGCGCCTTGCATGAAGGCGGGAAGGAAGGTCTTTTTTGATTTTCCTCTCTACCTCATCGTAAACGCTTACTTTCTTGCCGTCTACGACTTCTTTGATCCTCTTGCCATCCTTGTCTTTACGGGCAACTTTTGCAGTTACTGTAACTTCCTCAAAATTGTCCTTTTCACGGATAGCCATGGCAATAAGCTTTTCCGCTATTTTGCGGACTTCTTTTGCCTTTGCTTCAGTAGTAACAATCCTGCCATGGTACAGCAATGCGGTTACCTGATTCCTGAGTAAAGCTTTCCTCTGGTCTGAGGTCCTGCCTAATTTCCTATATTTTGCCATTTCTGTTCTTCCTCCATTTTAAATATCCGGCAATGCCTTTTGGTCTTATTTACCGAACATGATATGCGCAGGGCTTTGCCTTTTGGCCTTACAACCCCTGTTTATTCCTCACCAGGATTTAACTGCAATCCAAGTTCTTTTAATTTTGCCAATACTTCTTCTAAAGACTTGCGCCCGAGGTTGCGGACCTTCATCATGTCTTCCGGCGTCCTGTTTGTCAGTTCTTCCACCGTATTGATGCCTGCCCGTTTCAGGCAGTTGTAAGAACGGACGGACAATTCCAGTTCGTCAATGTTCATTTCAAGGACTTTTTCTTTCGCATTGTCCTCTTTTTCAATCATGACTTCTGCGGTCCTTGCATTCTCAGACAAGTCAATGAACAGGTTCAGATGCTCGCTCAGAACTTTCGCTGCCAAGCTTACCGCTTCATCCGGCTCTAAGGTACCGTTTGTGAAAACGTCAAGGGTAAGCTTATCATAATCTGTAATCTGCCCCACACGGGTGTTTTCGATCGTAAGGTTTACACGCTCTACTGGTGTATAAATGGAATCCACCGCAATCACGCCAATTGGGACATCTTCACTCTTGTTCTTATCTGCACTGACATATCCCCTGCCTTTTGTAATGGTCAGTTCCATATATAATCTGGAATCTGCGCCGCCATTTAAGTGGGCAATGACTAATTCCGGGTTCAGCACTTGGATATCCGGGTCAACCTGGATATCTGCAGCTGTGACTACGCCTTCGCCTTCAAATTCAATGTAAGCAACTTTAGACTCGTTTGTTGGGCTGGTGTTTTTTAATGCCAGATTCTTGATGTTCATAATAATCTCAGTCACATCTTCCTTTACACCGGGGATGGAACTGAATTCATGCAAAACACTTTCGATTTTTACCTGACTGACTGCTGCGCCCGGCAGGGAAGAAAGCATAATCCTCCGCAAAGAGTTGCCGAGTGTAGTACCATAGCCCCGTTCCAGAGGCTCTACAACAAATCTGCCGTATTTTTTGTCTTCTGAAATTTGAGAAATTTCAATTTTCGGTTTTTCAAAATCGAACACTACAAAGTCCCTCCTTTTCGGGTATCGTTGCTTGTTAATGATTATTTAGAATATAACTCGACGATAAGCATTTCGTTTACCGGGACGTCAATTGCCTCTCTGTTCGGTAATTCCTTTACAGTACCCTTCAGGTTTTCCTG
>ERZ778516.1020-NODE-1020-length-22424-cov-6.262238_pt1 | contig 22424 bp, 16 predicted proteins | sample MGYA00510342_ERZ778516 | MGnify/ENA primary metagenome ERZ778516 (study PRJEB29527, sample SAMN07138961) | mouse gut metagenome | material: feces | host: mouse | place: China:Nanjing | collected 2016-01-25 ... | reverse complement strand
ATCAGTGATGTGTGCAACTTTTTCATTTGTAAATATTTAGATTCTTAATTCAACCGACGAGTTGAATTATACTTGATATTTTTGTACGTTTGCTGCAGCCGCCTAAGCTATTCCTCCATGAAGAGCTCGCCTTTCAGGAATTTTATGCTGTCGGTTACGAAGTTGTAGGCGCTTGTGCCGGGCTTGGCGAGGGCGAGATATTTCTCGTACCATTCGAGGGCGGTCTTGTAGTCCTTTTTCTGCTCATAGCAGTAGCCTATTGTTGACAGGGCTGAAATGAATTTGGGGTTGTATTTGTAGGCTGCTTTGTAGTGCCTGATGGCGTCGTCCCATCGGGATTGTGTCGTGAAATAGCAGCGTCCGTATTGCTGGTGGATTCTTGAAATTACGGTGTGGTCCGGTTCGAGCATGGCAAGGGCCTTTTCCAGCCATGGCTTGACTTCGGATTCGAAAGGTCTGTTTGCTTCGGCCTTTGCTGAGGCTATTGTGTAGGCAAGGTTGACGTCGCTTGAATCAATCTGCCATGCTGTTTCCAATTCCGTAATGGCTTTGCCGAAGGCATTTGTCTTCCAGTAGCATAGGCCGAGATTGAAGTGGATGCCATAGTCGCTGTTCCCGAGTTCTTTCTGCCTTTCCAGGACTGTTATTGCTGATTTGTAGTTGCCGCTCAGATATAGGGCCAGGCCTTTTATCGGAGCTATTGTCTTGTTGTCCGGAGATAGTGCCAAGAGGGAATCGGCCATGCTTATGACCATGCCGTATTCCTGTCTTCCGAGATGGATTTTCGCGGCTTTGCTGACTACGCTTTCATTCATTGGCTTGTGTCTGAGCGACATGTTGTAATATACAAGGGCGGAATCATAGCTCTCCATGTAGTTCCAGCAGTCTCCTGTCAAAGTCATGATTGCCGGGATGGAGTCAAGGGCAAGCACCTTTCTGCCGGTTGCTGCTGCCGTCTGATATGCTTTGAGCCTTATCAGCACTGAGAAATGCCGTATCTGATATTTCAGATTGTCCGGATTCTGGCTGGTGACCATGTAATAGATGCCTTCCGCTGCTTCATATTCACCGTTCTGGATATGGCATTCTGCAATTTCAGACAATACTTCGCTTTCTATTGCTCCCGGAGTGATTAGTCCGTAAAGCAGTTCGATGGCCTGGTCTGTCTTGTAGATGCTGCGCAGATATCTTGCCTGCGCAATTGCATTTGCCATTTCTGTGGAATCCGTGCTTGTCATCTGCGCGGAGGGTGAAAGCCTGTCGGTGTCCTGTGCGTTTGCGAAAAGGCCTGTGAATGTGAAAGCCAATGTGCAGAGAACCAGTGCGATGAGGCTGATTTTCGAGGCCTGCGTGGTGCTGCTTTTGAGTGAGTAGGTAGCCATTTTGTCCTCCTTTTTGTTCTGGTGGCGGGAGGTGAATCCCTATAAGTTGATATGTCAGGACAAATATAGCAAAAGTCGAGGGCAAAACGTTCAGGCTTGCTTGTAAAGTTTTGCCGAGACGCAATCGTATATGTGTGCGAAGCACAAAAAATAGTAATCAAATAACGATAGCTGGTGTTATGTCAATCTTATTGTATTATCGGTTAGGCAAACTTTTTGTCTCAAAAGTTTCCAAAATAGGAAACTTTGCATTATGTTTGCAAAAACGAATGATTATGAATACGAGAATAGATCACATAGGAGTTTTGATTCATAACGAGCGGATGAGTCGAGGCCTTACGCAAGAGGAACTGGGGCAAAGAGTTGGCGTAGGCAAGGCTCAGATTTCCAAAATCGAGAGCGGACGTGGCCTGACCATCAAGACCGTTACGAAAGTTTTGGATGCGCTCAATCTCTTTGCCTCGGTAAATTTACATCCGACAACGCGGATAGATCGCCGCATTATCGGTTATATCGTAGCGAATATCGGGGAGTTCGCTTCAGCGCATGGTATGACAGTGCGGGAAGCCAGCAACTACTTGAATCGTTACAAAGGGCTGGATTTCCTTGTCGAGCATTTCGAAGCGGAACACTTGCTCTCGCTGCGGGACAGTGTGCAGGATTTGACGCGGGTTTGTTTCAATAACGGAGGAGGCATACGATGAAACTGTACCACGGCTCCAATATCGCAATCGAACGGATAGATTTCGCGCGATGCAAACCCTACAAGGATTTCGGACAAGGGTTTTACCTTACCGAGATTGAGGAACAAGCCATTCAGATGGCTCGTCGCACTGCGGCTATCTATGGCGGAGAGCCGGTTGTCAGCGCATTCGAGTTCGATGAAGCAGCCGCGGTAGCCGACGAGATGCTCGCCATGAAACGTTTTGCCGAACCCAACGAGGAATGGGCGCTGTTCGTCATGGCGAACCGCAGTCGCGAAAGCTGGCAGCCAGTTCATCTGTACGACATCGTAATGGGCCCTGTGACGGACGATACCATCGCTACGCTTTTCCGCAATTTCGACGACGGTATCATCGACTTGCCAATGCTGGTGGCGGGACTGCGTTACAAGAAAATCTCGTCTCAATATTTCTTTCACTCGACACGTGCCATCCAATATCTGACCATATTATGACCGATAAAAAAGCGCAATACCTCATTGAAGGCATTACAAAAGACATAGTGGCTTATCTCATGGAAGATAGAGGTCTGGCCCTGACCGAAGCGATAGCTATGTTCTATAACTCGGAGACATTCACCAGACTCTCCGAGCCGCAAACCGGACTTTATATCGAAAGTTCGGCTTACGTGTACGAGATATTGAAGACCGAATTGAAGATGGGAAAAATAATATGACATCAGGAATACGACAGGCCTTTCCTTATGATTTTCTTTCCAATGAGGAGTATGAATGTTATAAGGAGCGTCTTCCGCTCTATTTTGCTCAGGTGTCCCTTTGGGCTTATCATATGGAAGACGGTGGACTTGCCGGATGCGGACTTTCGCGGACAGCGATGGCAAAAACAAGCCTCTGCTGCATCTTATGTATGAAAACAAATAAAATATAATTATGAAAATAGTGTTTCTTGATGCGGGGACTATGGGCGAAATCTCGCTTGCCCCGATTGAAAAGTATGGTGAACTTGTGTGCTACCCCTCTTCGGACCCTGCCCAGGCCCTTGAGCGTGTCGGGGATTGTGATGTGCTGATAGTCAACAAAGTCAGGGTGACTGCCGGATTGATAGATGCCGCTCCGCGCCTCAGGCTCATCTGTGAGGCCGCCACCGGTGTCAACAATATTGATGTCAGCTATGCCGCCTCAAAGGGGATACCTGTTCGCAATGTTGCCGGATACTCGACGGATTCTGTGGTGCAGGCCACTTTCATGCACATCCTCTCCCTTGCCGGAAACGCCCCTTATTTTGATTCGGCCGTAAAGTCGGGCAGATATTCTTCAGGAGGGAGCTTCACTGATGTGAGCGTGCCGTGGCGTGAACTTGCAGGAAAGACTATGGGAATCATCGGTATGGGTAACATCGGCCGGCGTGTCGCATCGGTTGCGGAGGCATTCGGCATGCAGGTATGCTATTATTCCACTTCTGGAACATCCCATTGCCAGGATTATCCGAGTCTGCCTCTTGAGGAACTTCTCAGGGTATCCGATGTGGTGTCGGTGCATGCGCCGCTTAATGAAAGGACGGACGGGCTGATAGGGGAGAAGCAGCTGGAGATGATGAAGCCCCAGGCGTTTGTCGTGAACATGGGGCGGGGAGGAATTGTCAGTGAAAGCGCTCTTGCCCGCGCCGTTGACGAGGGGATTATAGCGGGTGCTGCCTTGGATGTGTTTGCCGATGAGCCTCTTTTATCGGACAGTCCTCTTCTGCATGTCCGGCATCCGGAACGTTTGCGTCTTGCTCCTCACGTCGCCTGGGCAAGTGTGGAGGCACGTGAAAGGCTCGTGGCCATGATTGCGGACAATATCGGGAAAGGTTGGTGAGCTTGTTCCGGAGATATGGCTTATCTGAGATAAATTGTAGCTGAATTGACTTTCCGGGTTGACAAATCGATAAAAAAAACTTAAATTCGCACACTTTTATTAATCAATCTAATCAATTATGTTAAAGACATTCAAATTGTCGATGTTCAGATACTGTCTGACGGCATTCGTGGCCGTCATAGTTCTGAACATCCTGCCTCCTGTCCTCCGGGCTCAGGAAACTGCCACGGGGGGGGGTCCAGTCAGTGGTATAATTACAGATAGCCAGGGACCGGTAGCCGGTGCCGCAGTCATGATCAAAGGCGGCGCAGGCGGAGTCATGACTGGTATTGACGGAGATTATACCCTTACTGGAGTCAAGCCTGGCGACGTTATCGTAGTGTCGCTCCTGGGCTATGAAGAACTCGAACTCAATTACAACGGACAGGCAGTTCTCAATGCCGTCCTGAACGTTTCTTCCGAATTTCTCGATGAGGTCGTGGTCACGGCCCTCGGTATCAAACGTTCTGAAAAAGCCCTCAGCTACAATGTCCAGCAGGTGGATTCCGATGAACTTCTCCGTTCAAAGGATGCCAACTTCGTAAACTCACTCAACGGAAAAGTAGCCGGTGTCCAGATTAACAAGAGCGCCAGCGGAGTCGGCGGAGCCACACGTGTAATCATGCGTGGTGCCAAGTCACTCGAGGGAGACAACGGCGTGCTCTATGTGGTTGACGGTATTCCTCTCGTGAACACCACAATCGGCAAGGGTAACGATGTGCTCGGAGATTCAAGGGCAACAACAGAGGGTATCGCTGACTTCAACCCTGAGGACATCGAGAGCATCTCCGTCCTGAGCGGTCCGTCAGCAGCTGCGCTTTACGGTAGTAGCGCCGCCAATGGTGTGCTCCTGATAACCACGAAGAAAGGTAAGGACGGGAAGGTATCACTTTCATTCTCTTCTACTTCGGAGTTCAGCACTCCTTATATGACTCCTGAATTCCAGAATACCTACGGAAACAGGAAGGGAGCATTCGAGAGCTGGGGCAACGAGCTTGCCGCTCCAACTTCTTATGACCCTAAGAAAGACTTCTTTGAGACAGGAATGACCTTCATCAATTCCCTCACCTTGACAGCCGGAAACAAGTTCAACCAGACTTTCGCTTCCATTTCGTCAACCAATTCGCAGGGAATCGTTCCTAACAACAAGTATGACCGTATCAACGCAACAGTGCGCAATACGACATCGCTCCTCAATGACAAGATTCAGCTTGACCTCGGTGCATCATTCGTGCATCAGACAGACCAGAACATGGTGTCACAGGGATTGTACAACAACCCTACAATGGTCGCTTACCTCTTCCCGAGGGGAGAGAGCTGGGATGCAGTGAAGTCATTCGAGCGTTACAACCAGAGCCGTGGCTTCGCTACGCAGTACTGGCCTATTTCAGACACTACATACGGAACAGACAACCCTTACTGGATGGCTTACCGTACTGTCATGCCGAGCAAGAAAGACCGCTACATGTTCAACATCGGTCTTACATACAATATCCTTGACTGGCTTAACATCACGGCACGCTACCGTATGGACAACTCATACACTGAGTTCGAGAGAAAATACAGTGCTTCCACCAACATGATATTCACAGAAGGCTCGGACAAGGGGCTCTATGAGTGGAGCGATTTCAAGGACCGCCAGGAGTATGCGGATGCTATGCTCAACATCAACAAGCAGCTCGGCCAGTTCCACCTTACGGCCAACATCGGTTACAGCTACTCTAACTACTGGGCAAGGACAAGAGGATATAGAGGTCCTCTCAAGCTTGTTCCTAACATGTTCTCATTCAGCAATATCGACGCTGCTGCGGCCGCTTCAATAGAGAAGGACGGAGATGCTGCTGTACGTAATAATGCTGTTTTTGCCAGCGTTGAGCTCGGATGGAGGAACATGCTTTTCCTTTCTCTGACAGGACGTAATGACTGGAACTCGCGCCTTGTGAATACCAAGGATTACAAAAAAGGCTTCTTCTATCCTTCAGTAGGTCTCTCGGCAGTCATTTCCGAGATGGCGAAGATGCCGGACTTCCTTTCTTACCTCAAGGTACGCGGTTCATTCACTCAGGTAGGTGCTCCTGTATCACGCTCGGGACTTACTCCGGGAACCGTGACTACTCCTATAGTCGGAGGTGCTCTTCAGGAGACCGGCATATATCCGTTCACCGATTTCAAGCCTGAGAAGACAAATTCATATGAGTTCGGTCTTGAACTCCGTCTCTGGAACAGCCTCAGTGCACAGGTGACTTACTATCATTCAAACACTTTCAACCAGACTTTCCTCGGCGATCTTCCTGAATACTCCGGATACAAGCAGATTTATCTGCAGGCCGGAAACGTTGAGAACAGGGGTTGGGAGGCTTCATTGGGCTACAACAATACCCACAAGGGCGTGGGCATTTCTTCTATGCTGACATTTTCGCGCAACGTCAATGAAATCAAGGAGATGGTTCACGACTATATGACTGAAATGAGCCTTGAGCCTATCAATATTCCTGAGGTTCTTAAAGACAACGGACGCGTAATCCTCAAGGAGGGCGGCAGCATCAACGACATCTATGCCGACACATTCCTCAAGAAGGACAGCCAGGGATATGTCGAGGTTAAGGACGGAGTATATTCTCTTGAGAAGACCGACCCTGTATATCTTGGCAAGACTACCCCGGACTTCACTCTCGGATGGAACAACTCGCTCTCATATAAGGGCTTTACCCTCGGCTTCCTGCTCAACGGACGTTTCGGAGGAGTCGTTACCTCATCAACTGAGGCTATCCTCGACAGGTTCGGAGTTTCAAAGGCATCCGCACAGGCACGCCAGGACGGAGGATTCATGCTTCCTGACCAGGGACGTGTTGATGCAGAGGGCTATTACAAGAAAGTCGGTACGGGAGATTGGCATACTTCGGGCTACTACGCCTACAGCGCTACCAATATCCGTCTTCAGGAGCTGAGCCTGGGATATACATTCCCAAGCAAATGGTTCAAGGATGTGCTTAAGGACCTTACCCTTACATTCGTGGCAAACAATCCGTGGATGATTTACTGCAAGGCTCCTTTCGATCCTGAACTTACTCCGTCTGTCGGAACTTACGGACAGGGCAACGATTATTTCATGCAGCCGAGCGTAAGAAGCTATGCTGTAAGCCTCAAATTTAGATTCTAATATGAAAATGAAAAACATAAACAAAATATTGTCAGGCTTAGGTGTGATTCTCATGCTGGCGTCTTGCGACTACCAGAGGATAAACACCAATCCCTACGAAATGACGGAGGAGCAGGGAAAGATGGACGGTATCGCACTCGGTGCCAGCATTACCCTGATGCAAAGATGCGTTTTCCCTGTCGGTACACAGGCCAACCAGACCGATTATATCAATGCTTACCAGACATCATACCATTTGTCTGTTGACGGCTGGAGCGGATATTTCGGACAGGACAACAACTGGTCCAGCGGATATAACCATCTGACCTACTATCTGCAGGATAAGTGGAATACCGATACATATAAGAACTCATATACCAACCTTCTCCCTTCTTGGAAAAAAATCAAGACTCAGTCAGAGAAGAACAATACTCCTGAGGTATTTGCACTTGCCCAGATTATCAAAATCTCCGCATGGCACAAGACTCTCGAGGCTTTCGGTCCTATCCCTTATTCACATGCAGGTGAAATGCAGCTTGTCATACCTTTCGACAGCGAGGAGGAGGTATATAAAGCGATGTTCGCTGACCTGAAGAGCGCAATCGAGGTGTTGGAGCCTATGGCTGAGTCCGGTGCGAGAATAATGGCGAACTATGACATCGTATATGGCGGTGACACGCAGAAATGGGTGAAATATGCCAATTCCCTCATGCTCCGTCTTGCCATGCGCCTGAAATATTGTGCTCCGGATCTTGCAAAGCAGTGGGCTACATATGCATACGGCAATGACATCACCCGCCTGATGAACCTCAAGGATGACGAGGCTCAGGTGAGCAAGGGTGCCGGATATGTATTCGTGAACAACATCAACCATTGCGCCCGCAGCTATGCTGAGACCGCCATGTGTACATCAATGTTCGCATATATGAACGGTTACAAAGACCCTCGTATGAGCAAGTACTTTACTGAAGCGCAGCAGATTGAGTCCACAAAGCAGATTCCTGCCTGGGCGATTGACGGATATGACGGAAAGAAATATGCTCCGGTGCCTCCTGGGACAGCTTCCGGCGCCAAGACATTCGAAGGACGTTCAATGCCGAACTTCACAGCTGACACTCCTACATATTGGATGCGTACATCTGAAGTTTATTTCCTCCTTGCAGAGGCCGCATTGGAATGGTCTGAGTTCGGCTCTGCCGCAGACTGGTACAGGAAAGGTATCGAGACGTCATTCGAGGAGAACGGACTTGCCGCTTCTGCCGCTGCTTCATACATCAACAATGAGAACAAGCCTCAGGCTGTCAGCGTGAACGTGGGTTACGTAAGGTACAGCGCATCGGCCCCTACCCAGGCTACCGTACAGTTCGACAACTCTTCTAAGGAAGCCGCATTGGAGAAAATCATGATTCAGAAATGGATTGCCCTTTATCCGAACGGAATGGAGGCATGGACCGAGTGGAGGAAGACAGGTTATCCTAAGCTTAATCCGGTACATGTCAACAACAGCCCTGACGGTGCTACGAAAGAGACCGGAATCCGCCGTATGGTATATCCTAAAAGCTTCTCACAGTCTGCGGAAGATGCGGAAAACTATCAGGAAGCACTGCAGAAGCTTGGAGGAGCAGACAAGTCTGTTACCAAGCTCTGGTGGGACTGCAAACGCTAAACAATTGAAGATATGAATATTTTTAAAGCATTACTATATGTTATTCCTGTAGCCGGGATGTCTGCCGCAGTTGCATGTACAGACGTTGAGAAACTGGAGATTGACCACAACGGCGGCTACAACACGATGTTCAACGAGGAGAGCGAAGCATATTATGCCAGCCTCCGTGAATTCAAGGACGAGATATGGAACTACGGCCGTCCTGTGTCTTTCGGATGGTTCTCTGACTGGGCTCCTTCCGGAGCTGCACGCAAGGGCTACCTTTCGGCTGTTCCTGACAGCATGGACATCATCTCCATGTGGAGCGGTGCTCCGGGCAGATCTCAGATTACTCCTGAGCAGAAGAGGGACAAGGAGTTCGTGCAGAAGGTCAAGGGCATCAAGCTTCTTGAGGTGAGCCTTCTTTCCCATCTTGGCAAAGGAAGGACTCCTGATTCTGTTTATACTCCTATTTATGAGCAGGCGGCGGAAGAAGGATGGAGCCAGAGCCAGATTGAAACTGCCAAGGACCATGCGCGTTGGGACTATTGGGGCTTTACCTCTCATGACCTCAACAATTTTGAGGAACTGAAAGAGGCCCACTCACGTTTTGCAAAGGCTCTTTGTGACTCCCTGTTCACAAGTGACTGGGACGGATTCGACATAGACTGGGAGCCGGGAAGCGGCTTTAATGATTCAGACAGGACATTGGCTGGCAACCCCCGTCAGAACGAGCTTATCGTACATCTTGTAAAGGAGATGGGAAAATACATCGGCCCTATGAGCGATCCTGAGGGCAAGGGACACAAGCTCCTTTGCATTGACGGTATCATGACTGTTTTTGAACGAGACTGTCCTGAGTATATAGACTATTTCATCGAGCAGTCTTATGGCGGAACAAGGCCGATCAGAGGTAATACACCTTACAAATACATTCTCTGCGAGAATTTCGAGCAGTATGCGGTGAGTGGCGGAGCAATAATGGGACATGCGCGCTATATGCCGGATAAAGGATATAAAGGCGGATTCGGTGCATACCGTTTCACCAAGGATTATGACAACACTCCGGACTACAAATGGATGCGAAAGGGTATCCAGGAGAACCTGAGGGTCTTCTATGAGTGGAAGGCTGCCCAGGAAGGTGCCGGTGAGGAAGATAACCAGTAATCTTACATTTCAATATGAAAATAATATCAAGAATTATATTCCCGTTGGGCCTGTGCGCAATGCTTCTTGCAGGATGCCAGGACAAGGAGGCGGAACTGCTTGTGCCAAAACTTTATTTTGAGGCATCAGAGACCGTAATTGAGATAGATGGGGAAACTACCTATTCTGTCGAGCTGAAGTCGCGCCTTACGACTATGGTTGAGGAGGATGTGAATGTGATATACACCATTGAGGGTGAGGATGTCGTGAATGCATATAATTACAGGTTCGGAAAGGCATATCGTGTCCTTACTTCAGCTGAACTTGTAAGCAAGACTGCGGTAATCAAGGCCGGCCAGATTTATTCTGATGCCATTGAACTGAAGCTTGAAGACCTGAACAACCTTACTGAAGGTGAGGTGTATCTTCTTCCTGTGCGTGTGAATACAGGTGATGCACAGGTGATGGACGGGGCTGACATTGCTTATTATGAGGTCAAGAAGCCTGTCAAGATTATGAAGGCTGCTGAATTCAGCAGTAACTACATCACTTTGCCTCTTACTCCTCTGGATGTGTTTACCGAGGCTACTTACGAGGCTGTAATCAATATCTCACGCTTCGGCAACAACAACACTGTCATGGGTTGTGAGGGTGTGATGATCATGCGTATCGGAGATGCCGGAGGCGGATCTATTCCAAGGGATATTCTCCAGGTAGCCGGCGGCGGAGAGATTACATGGAATGACAATCCTCTCAAGACCGGAGTCTGGTATCACCTTGCATTCACTTGCAACTCGCAGGGTGTGGCCAATCTCTACGTGAACGGAGAGAAGGTTGTCGCAAACGGAAGCTTCCAGATGTCGCCTGACCTTACAGCCAATGGAGCTGATTTCGGATTCTCAGTAGGTATGGTGCCTAACTTCATGTGGGGAACACGTCCGTTCTATGGCCTGATGAGTGAGGTAAGGCTTTGGAATGTAGTACGTTCTGAAAATGAGATAAAGGAGAACATGCTTTCAGTTGACCCTAACAGCAAGGGACTCGTGGCTTACTACAAGCTCAACGGCGGTGTAGTTGATGCCTCAGGACATGGCACTCCTAAGACCAATCTCCGCAATTTCAGAGACTTGGAGAAGCCTATTGCAATAGGTGGCGGATTGTAGTCCGTTGTCTTGCAGCATTTGTATCTTGGAGACGCTCTTTAACGGGGCGTCTCTTTGTTTTTCTTGATGCCTGCATAAAGAAAGCCTTCTGTTCCGGGGCTGTCTGCCGTAATGCGGATATTGGGTGAATCATTTAAAAAAAAGTTGCCGGATTGATAATAAATCGTATATTTGTGAACTTTTTATTAACCAATCTAATCAATTATGTTAAAGACATTCAAATTGTCGATGTTCAGATACTGCATGGCAGCCCTGCTGGCAGTGGTGGTGTCTGGCATACTGTCTCCTGTTGCGGATGCTCAGGAACAGGGGAGGGCAGTCAGTGGTGTAATTACTGATAACCAAGGCCCTGTAGCCGGCGCGGCTGTCATGATTAAAGGCGGCTCCGGCGGAGTCATGACTGGTGTGGACGGTGATTATGTCCTTACCGGAGTCAAGCCTGGCGATGTCATCGTAGTATCGCTTCTTGGCTACGAGGAACTTGAAATCCCTTACACCGGACAGGCAGTCCTCAATGCCGTCCTGAACGTTTCTTCCGAATTTCTTGATGAGGTCGTAGTCACGGCCCTCGGTATCAAGCGTTCTGAAAAGACACTTTCGTACAATGTCCAGAAAGTCGATTCCGAAAAGCTTACAGCTGTAAAAGACGCCAACTTCGTGAACTCTTTGGTCGGCAAGGTCGCAGGTGTGCAGATTCAGTCCGGAGCCAGCGGTCCGGGAAGTACGACCCGTGTCGTAATGCGTGGTATGAAGTCTATCGAGAAGAACAATACAGTTCTTTATGTGATTGACGGTGTGCCGATGTACAACAAGAGTTTCGGAGGTAGCGGAGGTATGATGTCGACAGCAGTAGGTTCTGAGTCCGCGGCTGATATCAACCCTGAGGACATTGAGTCTGTCAATATGCTTACAGGCCCTTCTGCTGCCGCACTTTATGGCTCGGATGCGGCCAACGGTGTCATAATCATCAATACCAAGAAAGGTGCTGAGGGCAGGACAACCGTTACCGTAAGCAACAGTACCACTTTCTCTACGGCTTATATGATGCCTGAGATGCAGGACCGTTATGCAAAGAGCAGCGGTTACAACAACTGGGGCGGTGCCACAGCTGATGGATACAGCTACGATCCGCGCAAGTTCTTTAACACAGGAACAAATGTCATCAATTCAGTTTCCCTTTCTACGGGAAATGAAAAGAACCAGACATACATATCTGCTTCTACGACAAATTCTACAGGTATCGTTCCTGAGAGCAAATATAACCGTTACAATTTTACGGCCCGTAACACTACCAAATTCGCACAAGATAAGCTTATCCTTGATTTCGGTGCTAGCCTGATTCTCCAGAACGACCATAACCTGGTGTCGCAGGGTACTTATTTTAACCCACTTCCTGCGTTGTATCTTTTCCCGAGAGGAGAGGATTTCGATGAGGTGCGCAGATATGAAAGATGGGATCCAATCAATGCAGTAATGACACAGTATTGGCCTTATTCAGAAGGGTCTCACAATATGCAGAACCCTTATTGGATTCAGAACAGGAACAATAGGGACATGAACAAACGCCGTTATATGTTCAATGCCTCTCTTACTTATAATATTACTGATTGGCTTAATGTAGTGGCTCGTACCCGTGTTGACGAATCCACTTATAAGCAGACGACAGAATATTATGCAACTACTCTTACTACTTTTGCAGGACGTAACGGAGGATTCTCTATCGATAATATGACAGACCGTTCATTCTATGGTGACGTCATTGCCAATGTCGACAAGAAATGGGGAGACTGGAGACTTGTTGCCAATGTGGGTGCTTCCATCAACGACCAGAGGTATGATATGACAAAATCTGCCGGTGACCTTATTATCGCTAACCACTTTGCGACGAACAATCTCAATACAGCACAGAACTTCAAAGGAAATCAGGAAGGGTGGCATGACCAGACACAGTCTGTTTTTGCTTCTGTGGAGGTCGGTTGGAAAGATATGCTGTTCCTTACAGCTACCGGTCGTAACGACTGGGCTTCACAGCTTGCGTACTCTTCGCAGCCTTCGTTTTTCTATCCGTCCGTAGGTCTTTCCGCCGTAATTTCCAATATGGTGAATATGCCGAAATGGTTTACTTTCCTGAAATTGCGCGGATCCTACTCGCAGGTTGCGACTCCGTTTGACCGTTTCCTTTCAAATCCGAGCTATAAGTATGACGACCAGACTCACAACTGGTCCAAGAGTGACACATATCCGGCTGTCAATTTGAAGCCTGAGGATACCAAGTCTTGGGAAATCGGTTTGAACATGAGGTTCTTCGAGAGCTTGAGCTTGGATGTTACGTACTATCGTTCAAATACTTACAATCAGACTATCTATGCTCCTCTGTCTGCTTCAACCGGTTATAAAAACTTCGTTGCACAGACGGGTAATATCCAGAACCAGGGTGTCGAACTTACTTTGGGCTATGTGAACAACTGGGATGGATTCGGTTGGGACAGCGGTCTTACTTTCACTGCGAATGCCAATAAGATCGTGGCTCTTGGACATGGTCTTGTAGATCCTACTACAGGTCAGCCGGTTGAGGATATTACTGAGATTCAGAAAGACTGGCTCGGAGCTTCTAATGTGGCTCCTATCGTAATCCTCAGGGAAGGCGGTTCTATGTCTGATGTATATGTAAATCATTTCATCGCAAGAGACCATAACGGAAATGTCGCAACTAACGATAAGGGACAGCCTGCAATGGCGCAGAGTGACTATGTGAAGGCCGGACAGCTGTCTCCTAAGGCTAACTTGGGCTGGAGCAATACATTCAGCTGGCAGGGAATTTCTCTCGGCATAGTACTGACAGCACGTTTCGGAGGTTTGGTTTATTCTGCTACGCAGGGTATACTCGACTATTACGGTGCTTCAGAGGATTCTGCTGCTATGCGTGATGCCGGCGGTATTTCGATGAACTTTGGCAGACTTTCGGCACAGAATTATTATCAGACTATCAGTACAGCTCAGGGAGGTTACGGTGCATATTATCTTTATGATGCTACGAATATCAGACTTCAGGAGCTGTCTCTTAACTATACTCTCCCGAAGAAATGGTTTAAAGACAAACTTCGCATGACGGTTGGTTTTGTAGGAAGAAATCTTGCCATGATTTATTGCAAGGCTCCGTTTGATCCGGAATTGTCTGCAGCGACAGGCAATAACTACTATCAGGGTGTGGATTACTTTATGCTTCCAAGCACCAGGAATTTGGGATTCAATGTTAAACTTCAATTCTAATAGGGAGGGAACAATATGAAAAATATAGTTAAAATATTCGCAGGCGTAACCCTTCTTTTGACTTTTGCGGGTTGTACAAAGAACTTTGAGAAGTATAATACAGATCCTTATGCGGTTATGACAGCAGATCCTTCAATCTTGCTTCCGACTATGATCGATGCTATGATGTACGTTCAGCAGAATGACTCACAGATGATTGACCAGATGGTCGGAACTCTCGGAGGCTACTTCACTTTGTCAAATCGCTGGGGAGGTCAGAATTTCGATACTTTCAATGTGAACGACGGTTGGAATGCAATTCCATATGAAGCACCGTTTCTGGACATTTACGGTAACTTCTTTGACATTGAGAAAGCTACCTCATCTTCAGGACACTATTATGCGCTTGCACGCCTCGTCCGTGCAGCTGCCATGCTTCGTGTTGCCGACTGCTACGGCCCTATCCCTTACAGTAAGGTGACGGACGGCCAAATGTATGTGGCATACGATTCAAATGAAGATGTATATCACCATATCATCAATGATCTCAGATATGCTTCAGACCAGTTGTATCTGTTTGTAAAGAGTAATGAAGGCATCATGCCTATGGGTGAAAAAGACGCTTTGTACAGCGGCGATTACTCAAAATGGGCAAAATTGGCTAACTCTTTGATTATGAGAGTAGCTCTTAGGGGTGGCGATGATTATAAGGAAGACTTCATCACGGCATATAATTCTCCGGCCGGATATATCCGGTTAAATGATGACAATGCCATGATGAATCCTGCCCCCCAGACCAACCCTTACAACCTCGCTGCTTCATCATGGGGAGATATCCGTGCCAATGCATCGATCGTTGACTATATGACAGGCTATCAGGATCCGAGAACTTCAGCTTATTTCACAAAGGCTTCTATCGGAAGTCAGGACTATCTCGGTATGAGGTCTGGCAAATTGCAGTTTGAAAAATCAGCAGTGTCAGGATATTCACAGCCTAATTTCGGTGCCGGATCACGTCTTCCTGTTTTCGTGGCAGCAGAGACTGAATTCATCTTGGCCGAGGTTGCTCTCAGACATAGCGACTGGGGTGTTTCAGGAAGTCCGCAATCTCATTATGAGGCAGGTATCCGCCTGTCAATGGCACAGTGGGGAGTATCTTCCGGCACTGAGGAATATATTTCAAATACGGAGTTTACTCCAGGAAATCACCAGAATGATCCTGTATCAGGTTTCGGTCCATACACAAGGAATACAAAAGTTAAAATCGCATGGGGTGCCGAGTCTGCTGAAGAAAAACATTTCGAGCAGATTATTACTCAGAAATGGATTGCGAATTATCCTATGGGTATAGAGGCTTGGTCAGAGTACAGGCGTACCGGTTATCCTGAGCTTAATCCTGCTGTTGACCCTAATCCCGATTACATGAGAGGAATGCGCAGGCTGAGATATTCATACAACGAGGATTCTTACAATAAAGCCAACAAAGACGCCGCTGTAGCTGAGTTTCTCGGAGGTTCGGACACTCAGACCAAAGATCTGTTCTGGGCTAAGAAAAACTAATTAACAATTTATGATATGAAATTTAATTTTTCTAAAATATTTATTGTCGTTCTGCCGCTGCTCTTCATTGCAGGTTGCAGCAAATGGATGACACCTGAGCCGAAGCAATTCGATTCAGAATTGACCGGAACTGACAAAGATGAAGCATATTATGAGGCTCTCAGGGCATTCAAGGCATCTGACCACAAGATTTCATTCGGCTGGCTGGACGGCTGGGATGTCGTGGCAGGAAGTGCAAGCCTTGCTTCTTCATTGTCATTCGTTCCTGATTCTATGGACATCATATCCATATGGAGCGGTGCGGGTAACTATACCCCGGCCAAGCTCGAGGATTTAAGGTTTGTTACGGAAGTAAAAGGTACCAAAGTGCTACTTTGCTCATTCGCTTGGAACATAGGTGACATTTATCATACTGCCGGGAATGGTGCCTCATTGGCTGACATTATGGCACATTATGGCTGGAATGAGGATAAATTCGCAGCCATTGACAAATGGACAAAGGATATTTCAGATTCCCTGAATTATTATGGTTTCAGCGGTATTGATATCGACTATGAGCCAGCTGAAGGCTCAGGAAATATTATGCCTAATAATGAGAATTTCTCATACTTTATTAAGTCTATGGGTAAATATATCGGTCCTCAATCCGGTACAAGCAAAGTCTTCATCCTTGACGGATATGTGAACACTTTCCCTGATCCGGATGATAATGCCAAGTATTTCGATTATTTCGTATCCCAGGCTTATACCAGATGGGGCGCCGGTGATACAAGTTCTCCTGTATTGAATAAGAGTGAGCTTCAGGGACGTTTGAACAGTTTTTATAATCATGTGAAAAATACTTATCTGGACAAAGCCGAGTGCGCAAAGAAATTTGTGGTGACGGATAACCTTGAGGCTGTGGATGTTTGTCTTGCAGGTGGATATTTCTGGCAGGATGAAATGGGAATCTGGAGCCGTGACGTGATGCCTACCCTTGTAGGTTTCGCTTACTGGACTCCTGATGATGTTCCGCGTGCCGGTGGATTCGGAGGCTACAAATTCAGTCACGAAAGGGGTAATACTCCTCCTTGGAAGTGGATGCGCAAAGCTATCCAGCAGGCAAATCCGGCTCCGGGCCATAAAGTGATAACTCCTGAGGATTACAAACCAGGTACGGGAAGACTATAGGATAATTTAAATATATTCAGAAATGATTAGAAATTTTATTAAAACAGGCATTTTTGCTATTGTGGCCATTCTCGCTGCAGGCTGTAATGACGCCAAATATAATCCGGATTCTTTGGAGGCTGGAGCGTATCTCGTAGAGAGTATGAAGTCTGCCGGTATTGCTGGTGAAACCATAACCATCAAGTTGGAGGATGAGTCTTCAAGCATTTTGCTTACTCCGGCAGTTACCAAGCTTGCTGAAGAGGACCTGACCTATAAACTGGTAGTTGATGAGCAGCTGCTCAAAACGTATGGAAAGGAGCAGGGAACAGAATTCGATATGCTTCCTGATGATCTTTTTGATCTTGGCAAGGAAGTTACTATTCCTGCCGGTTCTTATTCTGGTGATCCTATTACTGTGACGATCAAACAGCTTCCTGCTCTTTTGAAAGGTTCTCCTATAGCTTTGCCTGTAAAACTTGAGAAAGTCAAAGGCAGCGTTGATGTAACTTCCACGACTTCTGGTTTTGTATGTGTAGTTGCTGCGGAGGCTAAAGACTATATCGCATATTTCAAGGGTGCTTCAGGTCTTAAGACTGATGCTTTTGCTGATGCTTTGAAGTTCCCTAACTTTACTATTGAAGTGCGTTTCCAGATGAGCGACTTCGGTGTTGAAGGAGCAGTCGGCCATGGCCGAAACAGGGACGTTTTCCAGAACGGAAACAAAATTCTCTGCCGTTTCGAGGATCCTCAGACCACCAACGACAAGGATCCACGTCACTCTCAAGTTCAGTTCCAGGCTGATGGTTTCCAGAACCCGGCCGTGGGAAATCACTTTGAATTGAACCAGTGGCAGCATTTTGCGGTCACTTATGACGGAACAGACATTACTCTATATTATAATGGAAAGGATGTCGGTGTCGGTGCAGGAGCAAAGAGCCATATTCCTGAAAGTATGGGCAATTGTGAGTTCCTTAGCTATTCATTCATGGGCGGTGCTTCAGGCGGCTCTCACGGAATCAACGGCAGTGTACATTGGAGAGATTGCAAGATACTTTGTACTGAGGCACGTGTATGGTCTGTCTGCAGGACTGCTGACCAGATTGCAAATAATATCAAATCTGTATCTCCAAATTCACAGGGTCTTGAAGGATATTGGAAGATGACTCAGTCGACAGCTACGACTGACGGTAGTGTGACTTCATTTATGGACCTTACAGGTAAAGGCCATGACTTGAAGACTACTGCCAATATTGCTCATTGGCCAATAGTATCATCTGAGGATACAGCGACGGAGTGGCCGGAGTAATTTGTGTGATTCAATACTGACTTTATGATTCGGGGGCTGACTGATGCTTTGGGTCAGGCCCCTTTTTCGTGTTTTTCCGGTGCGAGTTTAATATATATTGTCAGAATAAAAGTGCAAGGGGCTGACTAAAAAGTATTAGTCAAGCCCTTTTTTCTTGTTTTTCGGTGTGGTCAACTTCGACCTGGTTCCTAAATATTGAATTCTCAGAGAGATGTTCTGACTTTTTAGTCAGCCTCTTTTTGTATCTCAGCTTAAGTAGTTGTCTTGTTTATGATAAATGTGATTAAATAAGCGTTATTTGATTGCATTTTTAAATTATATTCCCTTTATTTGTTTTGGATTTAAATTCAATTACTATGAGATGCTATTTATTGTTACTTAGTCTTTTCTTGCTTCCGTCATGTGCGGTGGCTGAACTTACTGCCGAGAGGAACGATGGACAGGCTGCTTCAAAGAGTTCCGGTGTGTTGATTACGCGGTCTTCCGGTGTGCCTTCGGATTCTCTTGCGGTGCTGTCAAACTTTCAGTCTGATGCAGAGCTGATGCTTCTCAATCAGATTTACTATAAGGAGGGCGTCCTTGTCCTTGCGCTTAGCCGTGAAGAGGCATTAGAACTCGGAATTGCTGAGCATTTGTATGACAAATATGATCGTGATGTCAAGATGGCTAATGCTTCCCCGAATGAGAAACGCCAGGGCCAGGACAGCAGGTAGGCTTGCTTTTTTGTTGAACTTAAAACTGTTGATGCAATGAAAAGACTTATATTATTTTTCGTTCTGTGTTTCTCCGGAACAGCTGTTCTTTCGGCTCAGAGTATAGAAGAAAATGCTGCTGTGAGGAATGCTCTTGACAAGATGCTGGAGCATCTGGACAAGACGAAGGTTCCGACCGGACTGCTCCTTGACTATGCTTTTGATCTTGTTGATTTCGACAGGTATGACGGCTCTGCCCTCACGGACAGCAATTATGTGCAGAGGGCTACGTTCGAGTGCCTTTTGCGGAGCATCAGGTCATCTGCCGTAGGGACAAAGCCTTTTGGTGATGTCAATGCGATTCTGGATGACATGTCACGTGGTAATGACAATACTGTCAATATCGGACTTTTGCTGTTCAAATACAACTACATAAGGGAGGATGCCCTTGACAATAATCTGATTAAATATGAAAATGACAAGGTTTATGACAGTTATGACTCTGGCGGGAACTGGAAGAATCCGTATGCAGAAAAGCACGTCATAGGCTTTTCTTCTTATAATCTGGCCAGTTTTTCTTCAGTTACGTCATTTTCATTTCCGTCAGATTTTATCTTTTCAAATACTGGAATCGTCAAGATGGAATTTGATCCGGGTGACGGCAGCGGTTATCGGACAATCTCAGCCGGGAGCATTGTTTCTGTCTCATATCAGGAAGGGGACGTGGAATTGAAAATGAGAGTCACGCTGGAGGATGGGAACGTCCTGGTCTGCCATAGCCGGTTGGTGTGTGCTCCTGAGGGCATAAAGTTGGAGGGCTTGCCTCCAATGGGTGATGATTCTTGTCTCCCAGGGAAGGTGGAGAATTTTAGCCATATTTCCGGAAATGCTTTGATAAGTGCCCGGGCTTCGGTCTTTTATGCCAAGTCAAACCCTTCGCAATCAATTAAAAAGCCTTTTGTCGTGGTTGAAGGATTTGATCCGGTTGATTTGGTTGCCGTCAAGGAGTGGCTTGGTATCTCTTTGTCCAGAACTTCCGTCTCGGGCTATTATGATTCCGGCTTTACGACCGCGCGGTCTTATTATTCCGGAGTTTTATATTCCGGTTCCGGTATTGCCGATACTTACGATATCATCTATGTCGATTGGATGAACAGCGAAGCCGATATCCGTGACAATGCCCGTTTGCTTATTAAAATCATTGACTGGGTGAATGCGGAAAAAATCACAGCCGGAAGTGAAGAACCTAATATCGTCTTGGGAGAGAGCATGGGTGGCCTTGTGGCAAGATATGCTCTCAGAACAATGGAACTTGAAGGCCGGCCTCATGAGACGGCAGCGTATATAAGTCATGATTCTCCTCACTTGGGTGCACACGTTCCCTTGGGTGCGTTATATGGCATTTATGGTCTTATGCAGTATTATTATAACGGAGGGCTTGGATTTGATATAATGAAAATGGTTCTTAAGACCGATTCCGCCGCTTATGCCTTGAGGAAATACCTGTATTCTGTTTCTGCAGGGCAGATGCTTGTCAACTATGTCAATTCATCGGGAGTTCTTGATAACCGTGTGCATGAAGATTGGCAGAATGAACTGAACCGGCTCGGTTTTCCAGCCGGAGATCCCGGAAACAGCATAATGAATCTTGCTGTAGTCAACGGTGGAGTGATAGACCCTCCTGTCCGTAAGCCTTACCTTACGGCGGACGGCAAAGTATATACAAGTGGCGTCACTGATCTTGTGAGCGGTTTGGTTTCAGACTTTTGCGCAATCTTTCTTGGAGTGAAGACCAACTTGTGGGACAAGTTTCCGGGCAAAACGACTCTTTCATGTCATGCTGAGATAAATCCTTACTTTACTTCCGGCACAAAAATATTTGATATGAACATAGGATATGACAAAAAAATCCTGTGGCTGTTCAAAAAGCATATAAACATGTTTTCGATGACGCGCTATGCTCCGCAGTCGGGCTTGATGTATGACGGCTTTCCGGGATCAACATATGTGTATTATCCGGATGAGGATGCTTTAGGGGGCGGCAACGGTCACTGGCTTCTCGGTGGATATGGCTATAGTGTCGATATGTATGACGGTCAGTTCATGTTCATTCCTACCGCCAGTGCTCTCTGTTTCGGTAAAGGGCAGTCTGTGCTTTCTGATGGTGACTATAATCAATCGTTCTATGCTTATCCTCCCAAACCGCTTGTGGAAATGCCGTTTCATGGGGCATTGATGAAACAGAACGCCAGCGAGCACATACAGAGACTGTCCGGTATGTATGATTGGATTCTCCAGCAGGTTTCAATAAAAATAGATGGTCCTTCAACTCCTGTTACAGGTGACGTATATAAATTGACAGATTGTCCTTATCCGGTCACTTGGTCTTCATCTGCGCCATCTGTAGTTTCCATAAACAGTTCAACAGGAGTTGTAACGGTCAAGGGGGCCGGCTGTGTGACTATTACTGCCAAATATGTTTCAGGAGGTCAGGAATACTCAAAAAGCAAGTCCGTAATGGCCGGTTTCCCGGAACTTTATCTTGAGTCATATTTTGACAAGATGGCCGGCTATACGACTGAAGCGAAATGCCGGTCCGGACAAGATGTTCTTGATGCCTTTCTTGCAAGTGGCGACATTGTATATGAATGGGGGCTCAAGGAGGGTGATGCTCCGATACAATGGCATACTTCATCATCTCCTACGTATGTCACAGGGCCGACGAAAAGAAAAGTGACTACAACTGTATATGTACGCCTGAAGTCTAAAAACGGAGCCAAGGGTAAGACTTATAATAAGGTTATTGATTTTATGGGTAAATCATTTTATGTGAGGCCTAAGTATTTTATAATTAATGAATTGGGTGAGTTGTATGCTTTTGATCCTAAAACCTATGCTGTCCTTGTGAGGCCGGAAGATTTGCCTCTTAAAATTTGTTATAGCGTTTATACTCATGACCCTGTTGATTTTTCGCTTCCGAGAAGAGTCGTTGTGAATGGCAGTCATCAATGTCATTGGAGGGATTGGCCTCAGCCTGATACTTCTGTGTGGATGTGGTTCACTATATGCTCAGAGGATGAACTATATGAAGCGTTGAATCGTATGAAGCCTCGTGGAGATGAGGAGCAGATTATTTTTTGGGTATCTGCATATGATAACTATGATGTTGAAATCCATCTTCAGCCGATATATATGCTCTATAAAGAAAATGTTAAAGAAGGCGATATGTTCTTATATGATGAATTGCCATAGGAATATTATTGTTGTTAGTTCGTAATGATTAAAGTACTCGTGGGGCAGTTTATTTGTAGGGGGTGTGCGATTCAATTGGCTTCTGGGACGAGCCGGTGGAGTTTTTCGGATCACCTGCAAAAGTATGTGTTTCGGTATAAAATCCTAACTTTGTAAAATA
>ERZ778516.1015-NODE-1015-length-22522-cov-6.192549_pt1 | contig 22522 bp, 25 predicted proteins | sample MGYA00510342_ERZ778516 | MGnify/ENA primary metagenome ERZ778516 (study PRJEB29527, sample SAMN07138961) | mouse gut metagenome | material: feces | host: mouse | place: China:Nanjing | collected 2016-01-25 ... | reverse complement strand
TATTATAGTAACATGGAATTGAACTTCTCATGATTGAAGTCATGAGTGTTCTTAGCATATCTCATAAAAATATGTACCCCCATATGACAATACAAAAAAATCCCCCTATTATTTATAAGCTCTTATACACTATATTATATAGTTAATATAAGGGCTTATATTATGTCATATTCCTATATAGCAAATCATGCTATAAACCATGTTGTTTATACTATACCCTATATAACAAAGTATTACTCTATGACTGGATTATCTATGTATATATGCAAGGCACAAGCGGACAGCAGGAGGAAGTAAAGCAGAGAGAGCAGATAACACAGCAGAGAGCAGTATAGTTCAAGGGAGAGTAGATAGAGGCAGTATGAATAGATATTGTAAGCATAACATATCAAGCATCTGGAGAACTGAAACAATGGCAAGCGAAGATAGTACAGCTAAAGGCAGTCGAGAGAGCTTATTTATCTAGTGGTTACACCTATACGCAGGTGTAAAGGTACTTCCAGACCGGTATACCCTATGCGGGGCGAGGAATGCGCAGCCTTTCTGGAGCTAAAATAGAGATAAAATTTTGCATTTCGTTACGCGGACAATAAGGAAAGAAAGAGAGGAAATATGGAATTAGTAAAAAGAAAATTAAACGACCTAAAGCCGGCAGAATATAATCCACGTAAGATTTTGACACCAAATGATTTTGAATATCAAAGTATAGCTGCTAGTATAGAGGAGTTTGGTTATGTTGACCCTATTATTATAAATTCAGACAATACAATTATAGGAGGACATCAGCGTCGCCTAGTTATGCTTGATTTAGGTTATACTGAAGCGGATTGTGTTTTGGTTAATATGGATAAAACCAAAGAAAGAGCTTTGAATATTGCTTTAAATAAGATAAGTGGAGAGTGGGATGAAGAAGCTTTAAAAAATTTATTAATCGACTTAGATAAAGCAAATTATAATTTGTGTTTTACGGGTTTTGAAAAAGATGAAATCGAAGAACTTTTTGCAAATGTTGAGCTCGCTCAAGAGGCGAATGAGGATGATTATGATTTAGAAAAGAACCTATCAGAGATAACAGAAATACAGACTCATTTTGGTGATATTTGGCAGATGGGAAGACATAGACTTATGTGCGGTGATGCTACAAATATTTTTGATATTAAAAAACTTATGTGTGCAAGGGGGGGGGTAATTGCTGACCTTATTATTACCGACCCTCCATATAATGTAGACTATGAAAATAAAATTAAGAACTTACAACATTCCTATAAAACAAATCAAACTAGAATAAATAATGAAATTCAAAATGATCGAATGAATGATGATGCCTTTTACAATTTTTTGTATAAGGCGTTTTGTAATTATAATGAAATAGCTAAACAAGGCTGTCCTATTTATATATTTCATTCCGATAAGGAAGGAATTAATTTTAGAACTGCAATGAACAAGGCTGGTTTTTATCATGCTCAAACACTTATATGGGAGAAAAATCAATTTGTTATGGGGCGCCAAGATTATCATTGGAGACATGAACCTGTATTGTATGGATGGAAAGAAGGTGCGGGACATTATTTTGGAGGCGGGCGCGGACAAGATACTATTTTTATAGAGGATGATGTTGATTTTACAATCATGAGAAAAGAAGAGCTTATTGCATATGTTGAAAATGTTCAAAAACAGCTACAAAAAGATGCAACAATTTTATATGAAAAAAAGCCTGTAAGCAGTGATATGCATCCGACCATGAAACCTGTTGCACTTTTTGGGCGATTGATTACTAATAGCAGTAGATATGGTGAAAATGTGGTAGATTTCTTTGGTGGAAGCGGAACAACATTAATTGCTTGCGAACAACTCAACAGAAACGCTTACCTTATGGAATTTAGCGAAAAATATTGCGATATTATTATTAAACGATGGGAAACATATACCGGCCAAAGGGCTATAAAAATAGAAAAGGAGAATTATAATGTCGAATGACAAAAACGGAGGACAATTTGTAAAAGTTGAGATTATAGCACAGATTTTTGGTGTTACAGTTCGGCGGGTTCAGCAGCTTACTCAGGAAGGAATTATTAAAACAACGGAGATTTCGGGAGAAGGCAGACGTTATGAACTGGTATCGACTATTAAAACATATATTCAATATTTATCCAATAAAGCATATGGCAAGGGGAAATCTGAAAGGGAATCTGAATTAAAGCAGCAAAAGCTGGAGGTAGAAATTGCCTTAAAAGAAGCACAAGAAGAATTACACAGAATGAGATGTGATATTATGGCAGGAAAATATATAGATACGAATGAAGTGTCTATGGATTATCAAAAGTTTTTTGCTGTTTTTAAGCGTTTTGCTTTAGGTATGCCATCAAGACTTGTCAGTATGATAAGTGACAGCTTGGAACCATTAGAGGCTAGACGCATCGAAAAAGAAATGGGTGCGGAAGTAAAACGTATGCTTCACACTTTTGTAGTTTCAGGATGTATTCAGGAAGAACAGGGGAAAGAAAAGTCAAGGAGAAAAAATGCAAAAACCTAAACAGCTTCGGCTGCGCAAATATACTTGTAAACTATATCAGAAAACAGCGCTTGAATACCTGAATCCCCCAGAAGATATGAAGGTTTCTGAATGGGCAGAAACCTATCGAATCCTTGATAGTAAGACAAGTGCAGAGCCGGGCCCCTGGAGTAATAAACGGACTCCATATCTTGTAGATATTATGGATGAATTTTTGAACTATGAAACAGAAGAAATTATATTTTGTAAATGTACACAGGTAGGAGGAACTGAAGTAGAACTAAATATGTTAGGATATGCGGCGCAGCAGGACCCTGCTCCAGTTGAAATAGTATATCCGACAGAAACTCTTGCAAACAGTATCTCAGAAAAGCGTATAAAGCCAATGATTGAAAGTGCGCCTACACTGTATAAAAAGTATGACCGTAACAGCGGAAACCTTGAGCTTGATTTTGATGATATGTTTATAAAACTTGTATGGAGTAACAGCCCATCGGGGCTTGCTTCTTTTGCTGTGAAATATCTTTTCCTTGATGAAGTAGACAAATATCCCGGAGCCAGCAAAAAAGAAGCAGACCCAATCAGCTTAGCAAAAGAACGTACAAAAACTTTTCGGAACAGCAAAATATATATTACCAGCACTCCAACTATAAGGACAAATCATATTTGGAAAGCAAAGGAAGGGGCAGATGTAGAAAAGCATTATTTTATTCCCTGCCCTCACTGCAACGAATTTATAGAATTGAAATTTGATAACTTAAAATGGCCGGGAAAAGATAAGGATTTAGTGGAAGCGTATGGGAAAGAAGCTATAAAAGAGAAAATGGATTCATTAGAAATTGCAGATGAAAATTTAAGCAATGCCGACCGCGCAGAGTTTGCTTTTTATGTATGTCAGGAGTGCGGATGCGTTATCGGTGATGCGCAGAAACAAACAGCAATCAAAAAAGGCCGTTGGGAAGTTGTACGAAAGCAGACACGTTTTGTGAAAAAGGTCTGTTTCTGGATTAATACGCTTTACAGTCCATTTGTCCGTTTTTCAGAGATTGCAAAGGAGTTTATGGAAAGCAAAAGCGACCCAGAGAAATTGCAAAACTTTGTAAATTCATGGCTTGCGGAACCGTGGGAAGATACAAAACTGAAAACCAGCGCGGAACTTGTATTAGAAAGGCAGACAGAACTCACGGAATTTATTGTTCCGGCTTGGGCGAAACTCCTTACGGGCGGCGTTGATGTGCAGCAGAATTGTTTGTATTGGACAATACGGGCGTGGGGGGATTTTATTACAAGCCAGAATATTGCACATGGGCAGGCGTATGATTTTAAAGAAATTGAAAATATAATGAATTTACAATATATGACTGAAGACGGAAATCCTATGGTTGTCAGTCTTTGTCTGATTGATTCAGGATATGATGCAGACAGCGTATATGATTTCTGCGCGTATAATTCAGACTGGGCGCTTCCATGCAAGGGTTCCAACAATCCTATGAAAAGCCATTTTTTAATCAGTACTGTAAATAAAGATTATTCAAAAGCATATGGTATGAATCTTGTTATGGTAGATGGAGAAAAATATAAGGATATGATTGCAGGACGGCTTCACAAGGAGAATGGGCGCGGAAGCTGGATGGTGTACAAGGGTTGTGATTTAGAATATGCGGAACAGGTTACATCAGAGCATAAAATTAATGTAAAAGCTGGAAACGGAAAAACAAGGTTGAAATGGGTTCCAAAGCACAGCCATGCACAAAATCATTATTTAGACTGTGAATGTTATGCTATGGCGGCAGCAGATACACTTGGTCTGCGTGGGCTTTATTTGCGGAATACACCAGAAACGTCGACAGAAAAGAGAGAACAATATACACCGGAAGAGGATTGGATTAATCAAAATGAAAACTGGCTGTAAGAAAGGAGAAAACAGCGTGGGAAGTATGACACAGGAAGAACTTCTTGAACAGATAGATTTAGCAATTTATCAAATCGCAATAGGAGGGCAGGCATATCAGATTGGTTCAAGAAAATTGACGAGAGCAGATTTGAAAACACTTTATGACATTAAAAATGATTTAATGGCGCAAGTCGCCGGAGGTACGCCGGGGCTTCTGAATGATTGTTTTGTATCTATTTTTGATGGGCGCTAGGGAGGAAAAAATGAATTGGTTAGATAATATTATTGGTTTTATTTCCCCGTCAATCGCAGCCAAACGGGAAGCATGGAGACAGTATTTAGATGAACAACGCAATTATGATGCAGGAAATTATGACCGTTTAAATGCTGGATGGATAGCTTACAACCAAAGCGCAGAGCAGACGGACAGATACAGCCGGGATGTAATAAGGGCAAGGGCGCGCGACCTTGAACGAAACAGCGATATGGCAAATTCCGTGATAGGTGCATACCGTCGAAATGTAGTAGGGCATGGCTGGACACTTCGGGCTAGAACAGACAGTGAGGCACTTAATAAACAAATACAGGAAGTATGGAAAGAATGGTGTAAACGGAAAAACTGCGATATTACAGAAACACAAAGTTTCAATCAGATGCTTAGAATGGCGGAGCGTCGAAAAAAAGTAGACGGTGGAATCCTTTTTAAGAAGTGTTACATCAGCGGCGGACTGTTACCCTTTAAATTGCAGGCTCTGGAAGTCGATGAGTTAGATACTGGAAGAGTGGCGCCGCATAATTCAGACTGTCGGGTTATTGGAGGAATTGAGTTTAATAGTTATAACAAACCTGTTGGATATTGGATTTTGCAATATAACATAGACGGCTTCGGGCAAATGGATTCTATATATGTTCCGGCGAAAGACATTATTTATTATTTTTCCAAAGATAGACCTTCACAGATACGGGAAATGAGCGATTTAGCGCATACCATTACAAGAGTAAGGGACGCAAACGAATTTATGACTGCAGTCAGTGTAAAAGAACGTATAGCTGCGTGCCTTGCTGTCTTCATTAAAAAAGTTATTCCGACAACAGGAGGTTTTGGAAGAGTAAATATTAATGATGGACCGCGGGAGGATTATGAAGGAAAAAGGATAAGTCCCGGCATGATTAAAGAATTAAATGCTGGAGATGAAATTCAGGTAGTGAATCCAACTGGACAGGCAACCGATGCCGCAAGCTATATCAAATTACAACAGCGGCTTATAGGAGCCGGACAGGGCCTAAGCTATGAAGCAACCAGTCGGGATATGAGCCAGAGCAATTACAGCAGTGCTAGACAGGGGATTATTGAAGACGGGCAGACCTACATAGAAGACATAGAACTTTTAAAAGAGGTTATTATGGATGAGGTATATGAAACTTTTATTATTTCAGGCGTTCTCTGCGGATTGTTTCCTATTCCCGGATTTTGGGAAAATAAAACAAAATATCTCAAACATGAATGGGTAGCGTCACCGAAACCGTGGATTGACCCTGTGAAGGAAGCGAACGCTACAAAAATCGCCTTACAGACAGGACAAAAAACATATCAGCAGATAGCGGCGGAAAACGGAAAGGATTGGAAAGAGCAGATAGATGAAACAATCGCTGTTCTAAAATATGCAAGAAAAAAAGGGTTGGAGATAGGAGGCGTTATTTTTGACAAAACAGAATCAGAACTTACACCAGCAGACAATAAACCGAAATCAAATCTGCCAGCAGTATCAAACACATCTGCAAACGAGGGAAATGAATCAGCAGAACAACCAGACAGCGGACGGCAAACCAAACAAAAACCAGATAAGAGCATTTAGTTCTTCCTATATACGGGCAATGGAAGGGGAAGGAAACGAAAGAAAATTTATGCTTTCATTTTCTTCGGAAGAACCTTATGAGCGTTATTGGGGCAAAGAAATTTTAGACCATAATCCGGCAGCGGTTGACTTGACCCGCCTAAACACCATAGGAGTTTTATTATATAACCATAACCGTGATAAAGTAATAGGAAAAATAAACAGAGCATGGATTGAAAATCAGCGCGGTATGGCAGAAATTGAGTTTGACAAAGATGATGAAAGCGAAGTTATTTTTCAGAAGGTGAAAAGCGGAACGCTGAAGGGCGTTTCCATAGGATATAAAATAGGTATTATTGAAGAGGTAATGCCAAATAAAACATCAACAGATGGTCGGTTTACCGGACCTTGCGACGTCGCAAGACAATGGGCGCCTTATGAGATAAGTATTGTAAGTGTGCCGGCAGACGCTACTGTGGGAGTGGGCCGCGATTTAGAGGAACAGGAATCTTATAAATCTAAAACACTAACTTGCTTTGAAGCACAACTTCAAATAAATAAAAATAAGAATTAGGAGGTATAAAAAATGACACCAAAACAAAGACGAGAAGCCGCTATGCTGAAACAACAGGCGCTTGTAAACGCTGCAAAGGCAGAGGGCAATCGTGCGCTGACAACAGAAGAACAGGCAGCATTTAATGAATATCAGCGTCAAATCGAACAGGCAGATGCAGAAATAGAAGCGCAGGAAAGAGGACTTGCAGGAAACACAGGGGCAAATACGGCGCCGCCGGAAACACAGCCGTCAACACCAGTAGCCTCATCAGAAAAACAAAGAAGTGAAATTATGGAGGAACGGAATCGTGCGACAGAAATTATGGCACTCTGCCGTGATTTTAGCATTGACCCGTCAGAACACATCCGTAATGGTTCAAGCGTAGAACAGGTGCGCGCCGCAATCCTTGAAAGCATGAAGCAGAGCAGCCCTCCAGTAAATGTACAGGTTACAAGAGATGAAAATGATACATTCCGGGAAAGAGCAACGGATGCACTTATGATGAGGGCGGGTGTACCTGTGGAAACTCCGGCAGAAGGAGCGAATGAGCTTCGTGCTATGAGTTTGCGGGATTTGGCGATTGAATGTTTAAGCCGAGATGGACGCGATACCAGAACACTTTTAAGGATGCAGCCAGATGATATGTATGGTGAGCTTTGCCGTCAGTTTTATAATCCTACGGCAGCTTTTCCAGCAATTCTTGACAACACAATCCGTAAAAGTATTGTACAGCTTTATAATGCAGTGCCGACTACTTTTCAGGCATGGACTACAAAAGGGAGTCTAAAAGATTTTAAGCAGACAGCAGACCATGAATATGTGATTGGAGGAATGGGCGATTTCCTTCTGGTGCCTGAAAACGGAGAACTTAAACCGGATATTCCAAAAACGGAATTGCTGCCAAATCGTAAACTGGATACATATGGACGTACATTCAGCATGACACGTCAGGCGTTTATTAACGATGATATCGGATTTTTAACAGAAGTTCCAGGACTTTACGCGCAGTCAGCAAAGAAAACCATTGATAAACAGGTTTACAGTCTGCTTTATAACAATGGCAAGATTTTCGACGGTGTAAATTTGTTCGACGCCAAGCATGGAAATCTTGTCAAAACTGGTTCCAAGCCTTCTCAGGCTTCTATTCAATCTATTATTCTGCAGATGCAGCACCAGAAAGACCAGTTTGGAGAGGCGGTTTATATTACTCCTCAGCACATTATCGTACCGGTTGGATATGAATTTGAGCTTGCTGTTATTCTTCACAGCGCTCAGGTGGTAGGAAGTAATAATAACGATATTAATCCGCTTTATAATTATCCAATTAATATTATCCAGACCCCAATATTAAATGCTTTGGCAGGTGAGAACGCCGTACCGTGGTTTATGGTTGCCAATACCGCCAGTGCAAAACATATCCAAGTTGATTATTTAAACGGTCAGGAAACGCCGACTGTAAGGCGTATGGAAACGCCAGGTGTATTAGGCTTCCAGTGGGATATTTATTTGGATTGGGGCATTGCTGTAAGAGATTTTAGAGGCATTGCAAAGAATCCGGGAGAAAAAATTGCAGCATAAGGAAGGAGAAGAAATATATGAGTAAAGCTGCTTATTGGCAGAGAGGAGAGACTCTCGATTATATAAATACAGGCACAGAAACGATTGAGGCAAATACAATCATTGTTTTTGGTGCTCATATAGGTATTGCTGGAACGCATATTCTTCCCGGCGAAACAGGTGCGCTTCATGTAACAGGTGTTTTTGAAATACCAAAAACAGAAAAGCAGGCGCTTGAAATGGGAACAGTGGTATATTTTGACGGTTCAGGCGTTACGGCAGCAGAGAATAACGGGGCAGCAGAGAATCCGGCTGTGTATCCTTTAGCGGGTTATATAGTGCAGGCGGCAGCGGCAGATGATGCGGTTGCACTTGTGAAATTGGCAGGATAATGAAAGAACTTATAGCAGTTTCGCCAATTCTTTTTGAAAACCAGAATTACAAGCCGGGGGATAAGCTGCCAATTCATAATCCTGAGTTTGTATCTATATGGCTTTGCAATGGCGCTGCCATATGGCGGGATAACGGAGAAGCAAAGAAACAAAAAGTAAAAGCAAGACCAGCGTCAGCTTCTGCTGGACTTTTTGGCAGCGCATACCCTTCTGCTGGACCAGAGCAGGATTTGATAGGAAAAACGCCAGCTAGGGAAATTAGAGGCGCAAGACCTGAACCTGCTAAAAGAAGGAAAAAATCTAATGCGTAGTATGACCTTTAAAGAAATTTTGCGTCAAGACGCAAAAACTATATTTCTTAATCCTGAAGAATTTGGAGAGGAACATATAGTAAATGGTAAAAAGATGCTTATTATTATCGATGATAATGAGCTTACAGAACGAGAGAAGCGGATGAAAAGCCATATGGACGGTATGTATAAAAAACAGACACTTATATATGTCAATGCTTTGGATTTTGGACCGCTTCCGGGAGTAGGAAAGCCTATCAGGATAGACAATACGACTTTTATCATTTCTGATAGTATAAACGAAGGTGGAATATATTCTTTACATCTGGAGGCAAACAAAAGTTGATAGAAATAAATTATGATGAAAATATGTTGGCCCAAGTTGAAAGAAAATTGGGTCAGATGAAAAGCGAGGCTCCAAAAGCGTTAAAAAATGCAATCAATCAAACAGCTAAACAAGCTAGAAAGGATTTGGCAATAGAGGCGCAAAAAACTTATACTGTAAAAACAGGGCGTTTTAATAAGGCTATGAAAATCAAAAATGCTACTCCGACAAGATTAGAGGCAACAATACGGGCAACGGGAAAAGTTATGGGGCTGAAAGATTTTAAAGTTAGCCCGGCTAAAATTCAAACAGGGAAAAACCGCCCAGAGGTAGTAAAAGCAAAAGTATTAAAATCAAGAAGCATGAAGCCTTTAAAAATGGGTAAATTAAAAGCCTTTGTTACAAAATTTTCCAGCGGACATGTTGCAGTTGTTCAACGTAGAGGCGAAGAAAGAACTCCTATTAAAACATTTTCCACTAATTCAATTCCTGTAATGTTAAAAAATGAAAGGCGGGTGTATGGTGTGGTCAAACCTCATATTATGCAGAACCTTAAACAGAATGTAGAAATTCAAGTAAGAAAGATATTGGAGGGATGATATGGTCGCTACATTTTTACAAAGCGAGCTGGCAGATGAATTAAAAACAATTTTAGCAGATGTACGACTGAAAAACCCATGCGGAGAAGTCAGTGCTATAAATGTTTTTGAGCAGTTTTTACCAATGCCGGAATCAGCAAATTTAGAAGATATACCGCCTGAACTTTTAGAAAATGGTTTGGCTGATGAGCAGACGGTGCCTGACCCTTATCCATATATTATTATCCGTATCAACGATGGAGAGATAAAAGATGAGGACAGCGCTCAGATAGTGAATATTACCTTGCTGATAGGTACATATGAACAAGATTATGATAAACAGGGAAATAAAGATATTTTAAATATTATATCTAAAATTTATGAAAGGTTTGCGAAAGCGCCTGTATTAAATGGAAAGTACACAATTCAGTACCCTATTTTATGGACTTTACAAGATGAAGAAACTTATCCCTTTTATTTTGGAGGTATGAGTTTAACTTTTGAAATTGCAGGAATTAGAAGGGAGGACAAATATTCATGAGCGATGCAGAGAAAAAAATACAACTAACAAAAAAAGCAGCAGCAAAAGAAGAAATGCAAAAGCAGGAAATAGTAGTATATATTGGCCCGGATATTTCCGGGGCAAAACAATATACAGTATTTAATAACGGTCTGCCAGATGTTTTAAAGAAAAAAATTCAGGAGCAGCCGTTTTTTCGTTCGCTGATTGTGCCAGTTGAGAAATTGGCACAAGCAAACATGGAATTGGCAAAAGAGGGAAGTGTTTTAAATATTCTCTATCAAAAAGCCAGCAAAAAATAAACAGAAAAGGAGAGATAAAAATGCCATACAATCATGGAATAAGAATTTTAGAAAATCCAACCAGCTTGGCGGCTCCGATTGTCGGTACAGCGGCGTTTCAGGTAGTAGTAGGTGTTTCGCCTGTAAATTTGGCAGAGGACCCCTATAATGCTACTAACGTAGTAAAACTTGCTTACAACTTATCAGAGGCAAGCGCAGCCATAGGATATTCTAAAAATTTAAAGGATTATAGCTTAAATCAGAGCATAAGCGCAACTTTTACAAAATTCAGCGTTGCGCCGATTGCTTTAATTAATGTTTTAGACCCTAAAAAGCACAAAGAATCAATAACAAAAAGCAGTTATTCCGTAAACGCTCTGCAGGTAATTGTACCGATTGAAGGGATTTTGCTTGATACGCTTGTTGTAGAGAATGGAGAAACTATTCTGCAGGCAGATGTAGATTATGTTACCAATTTTAATGATGACGGCTATGCTATTATTACCCTGCTTGAGAATGGGGCTGGAAACACCGCAGCAAGTTTAAGTATTTCTGGTGATAAAATTGCCCCTTCTAAAGTAACAAATGCAGATATTATTGGAGGATATAATGTAAGCACTGGAAAAGAAAGCGGTTTAGAACTTATACGCCATGTATATCCGCTTTTTGGTATAGTTCCCGGAATTATTACTTGTCCCGGATATTCTAAGGACCCTGCGGTAGCTTCAGTTATGGCGGCGAAATGCCTTAAAATTAACGGTGTTTTCACTTGCGAGTGTATCGCTGATTTGGACAGTACAAAAGACGGGGCAGTAAAATATACGGATGTAAAGGCTGTAAAAGAGCGTTCCGGTTTTGTCAGTGAGCATTTGCAGCTGGTATGGCCAAAAGTAAGAATCGGAAATGAAGTATACTATTACAGCGCAGTTTATTCAGCGTTAATTGCTTACATAGATACAAGCAATGATAATGTGCCTAATTTAAGCATTAGCAATAAAGCCCTGCCGATTACAGGTCTTTGTCTTGATGATGAAGAAAACAGCGAGATTGTAATAGACCAAGAACAGGCAAATATAGTTAATAGCTTCGGGGTGGTTACTGCTGTTAATTTTAATGGTTTTCGTTCATGGGGCAATAACAGTGCCGCGTACCCAATGACAACAGACCCAAAAGACCGCTGGTTTTGCTGCCGCAGATTTTTTAGCTGGTGGGGAAATAGTTTCATTTTGAGCTATTTCCAAAAAGTAGACGATTTGATAGATACAAGGCTTATTCAAGCTATCTGTGATGCGGAAAATATCCGGGGAAATTCTTATATGGCGCAGGGTAAGTGCGCAGGTGCAATGATTACTTACAGCGAAGAGGAAAATCCAGTTACAGAGATTTTAAATGGAAAAATCCAGTTTCATCAATATCTTGCGCCGTATACTCCGGCAGAAGATATTTTAAATGTATTGGAGTTTGACCCAACAATATTAGAAGCAGCATTAGGAGGTGCAGAGTAGTATGTACAATATTCCTTCAAAGATAAATTCTTTTAATGTTTATAAAGACGGGAAAAAGCTGATAGGTATTTCCGAGGAAGTAACTCTTCCTGACTTTGAATCCCTGACAGAAACTTTAAGCGGACCCGGAATTTTAGGGGAGATTGATGACCCAACACTTGGACATTTTCAGAGTATGGAAATGGAAATTCCATTCAGAACTATGGATGGGGATTTATTTGTTCTTTCAGATGATATTTCTTCGGTAACGATTACACTGAGAGGTTCTATTCAATATACAATAAACAGTACAGGTGCAACGGCTATGAAGCCTATGCGTATTGTAGTTCGTGGAAAAAATAAAGGCATTACCGGAGGCAAAGCGAAACAGGGAAGCGGAACAGGAAGCAGTATTAAGCTGGAAGTTCTTTATATTTTAATTGAAATTGGAAATGTGACAGAGATTGAACTTGATAAACTTAATTTTGTTTATAAAGTGCATGGAAAAGATTTATTAGAGAAAGTGAGGAAAATGTGTTAATGAGCAAGGAAGAAAAGTTAGACAAAACGATAGAACAGGAATTTCCTGTAACTTTGACAGAGAATACTCAGGAGGAAGAGGAGAATCCTTATTTAGTAGTATTTAAGCATCCTTTTGTATTTGAGGGAGTCAGCTACGATAGTATAAATTTAACCGGTTTAGAGAACTTGAGCGCGGCTGATATGATTGCAGTAAATAAAATCATTGAGCGCGGCGGAACAGTAAATACGCTGCCTGAAATGAGTTTGGAATATGCCTGCCTGATTTCGGCAAGAGCTTCAGGACAGTCAATAGAATTTTTTAAGGCATTACCGCCAAGAGACGCTATTAAAATAAAAAGATGCGTAACAAATTTTTTGTACGGCGAAGATTAAAATGGACAGACGGTTCTAATATTCGAAAATTAACAATACACCTATCAATTATTTTACGGACAGGCTTAGATACATTAGAGAGCCTGTCCGTTTTTGAATTAATAGAAATAGCAAAGGAGGTGGCAGACATCTATGGCAAGAAGTAAAGAGATGGAAATTGCTATAAAAATAGCAGGAAAAGTTGAAAGCTCATTTAAGAATGCGCTGGGACAGGCAACAAAAGGACTTGGCGGAATCACAAAAGCGGTAGGAGCTGCCACCGCTGCCGCTGCTGCAGCAGTTGGCGGAATAGGCATAGCTGCTATAAATACAGGCAGAGAATTTGAAGGGGCTATGAGCCAAGTCGCTGCAACTATGTTAATTGATAAAACCAGCGAGGAGGGACAGAAGGCTTTTGAAACATTGGAAAATGCGGCTAGAGACTGCGGGGCAAGTACGGCGTTTTCAGCAACGGAAGCTGCCGAGGCTTTAAATTATTTAGCTCTTGCAGGCTATGATGCAGATAAGGCGGCAACAGCACTTCCAACGGTTTTAAAACTTGCAGGGGCAGGGGCTATGGAGCTTGCAGCGGCTAGTGATATGGTGACAGATAGTATGTCCGCTCTTGGAATAGAAGCGACAGAAGAAAATTTAACAAGTTTTGCAGATAAAATGGCACAGACCGCAAGTAAATCCAATACTAGTGTTGCACAGCTTGGAGAAGCTATATTGACAGTCGGTGGAACTGCTCAAGGACTTGCTGGAGGAACAACAGAGTTAAATGCTGCTCTTGGAATATTAGCAGATAATGGAATAAAAGCCGCAGAGGGAGGCACACATTTAAGGAATATGATTCTTTCTTTGCAAAGTCCTAGAAATGATGCGGCAGCAGCCTTATTTGAAGATATGGGATTAAAAGCCTACGATGCGGAAGGAAATATGCGAAGTCTTGGAGACGTGTTTGGCGATTTGAACAGGGCAATGGCAGGAGCAAGCGCAGAAGAGGTAAATAATACATTATCAACAATTTTCGAGTTGACTGACCTTGCTTCTGCAAGAGCAATGCTTTCAGCAACCGCAGATTCTGTACAGTCACTTGGAGCGGTTATGGATGCCTCATTGGCAGAATCAGGAACCAGCCTAGCCGCACTTGGCATTAATTTGCAGGAAATGGCGGATAATTTTGACATAATGACAACACAAGAAGAGTTTTCTGCGGAAATGTTAGAGCAATTCGGTATGGCAAGCGAACAATCAGCCGCTTTATATTCAGGTTTACAATCTGTCCTTAAAGGTACAGGAAATAGATTTGAAGAATTAAGCGCAGTAATCGAGGATAGCGCAGGAGCTTGCGAAAACATGTATGCTATTCAGCTTGATAATTTGAATGGAGATATTGATATTCTAAAATCAGGGCTTTCAGATTTAGGGATTAGTATTTATAAAGATTTAAATGGACCGCTTCGGAAAATGACAGGATTGGCAACAGATATGGTCAAACAACTTTCTGAAGCATACAAAGAAGGCGGAATGAGTGGAATGGTCAACGCAGTTGGAGATTGTCTCTCGGAAGTTATAAATGTAATAGCAGGGCAGGCTCCAAAAATGGTGAGTATGGGTGTAGACTTATTGAAAAATTTTATTGGAGGAATAACAGCAAATTCAGGAGCACTAGCGGCTTCCGCGGCAGAAGTTTTACCAGTTTTTATTAGTGGTTTATTTTCGTTGGTTCCGCAGATTATTCTTGCAGGAATGGATATTATCACACAATTTGCACAAAGTATAACGGCACAACTTCCCCAGATTGTTAACAGTGGAACACAGGCAATTATAAATTTTGTAAATGGCATTACACAGAACTTACCAATTCTTATAACAACAGCCCTTACATTAATACAGATGCTTATAAACAGTATATTAAGTAATGCTCCTCGGCTTTTAGAAGCGGCGGTGCAGCTTATAAGCAGTTTCGCAAAAGGGATTGTACAAGCATTGCCGGAAATTGCAAGAATGGGTATTCAACTAATAAACAGTTTGACAGAAGGTATAAAAAACAATCTACCGAAAATGATACCGGCTGCTATGGAGGCGCTTGTATCATTTTCAAGTTCGCTTCGTGAACACGCTGGAAATTTGGTGGATGCAGGCCTTAAAATGATAATGACGCTCGCGCAATCATTAATTGATAATATTCCTGTGTTTATTCAGACAATTCCTACCATAATTACAAATATCTGTGGAATTATAAATGATAATGCTCCAAAATTATTAGTTGCTGGGATGAAACTTGTTGTTAAGCTAGCGGCCGGTATAATACAGGCAATACCAACTTTAATTGCAAATATTCCAAAAATTATACAAGCGGCTGTTTCTGTATTTACTGCGTTTAATTGGTTTAGTTTGGGAGGAAAAATAATCACATTTATCAAAAATGGTATTCATAGTTTCGCCGCAGCTATTCCACAAGCTTTTAAAAGTATATGTACAAAAGCGAGAACAGCGATTCATAGCATAAACTGGAAGCAGCTTGGTTCACAGATTATTGGATTTATAGTAAATGGAATAAAATCACTTGTTACTGCTATACCTTCTGCACTGAAAAATATTGGTACGACTGCTATAAACTGGGTGAAAAACATTGACTGGCTGGATTTGGGAATCAGTATTATTAAAGGTATTATTGGCGGATTTGTAAGCATGGGAGCTAAGTTATGGGATGTAATTAAAGCACTGTTTACAGGCGGGGATTTATCGGAATTTGAAGTGGCTGGAATTGACGCAGCAGAAAGTTATGTAAAGGGAGTATCTGGCGGAATAGCAACGACAGCATTGAATTGTGTAGATACTATTGGCGCAGCTGCTGCTGGAACCCAGACAGGAGAGGCTTTTTCGGCAGGTATGGCGGAAAGTATATCAGCGGGTGGATTTAATACAGAAGCTTTTAATGCTAATATGTCAAATATGGGCTCTGATGGGGCGGCAGCTTTTAATGCCGGATTAGATACAGGACTTGCTTCTGACGTAGTAGATACAAGTAATATTTTGGATGAGGCAGTTTTTGCAGAAGATATGACAGCAATGGGAGCTGAAGGTGCAGAAGCGCTTTCTTCTGGATTAGATACGGAACTTGCTGGCTTATCCATAAATACAGAAGTAATGTCAGTAGATACATCTGGATTTACTGCAACAATGACAGAGGTCGGAGCTGACGGAGCAAAAGCTATAAGCGCTGGTATAAACCAAAACAGCCAAATGGTAACTCAGACAGCGGCAATTTTAGGGACAGATATAAATGCTACTTTGGATAGTGTATGGGAAAAAACCAATTTGAACGCACAAACAGCAATGCAGCGTCTTGCCTCTACTGTCACAAATGCGGCACATATAGCAGCAAATGCAATAAAGGCGGCATTTGAAAATATAACTATTACAATTCCAAGACCTAAAATTCCGATTATGAATGTTTTAACTCGTTCAGTTCCACACGGAGAAGGGGGCAATATAAATGTGCCAGATTTTTCTGTAAGCTGGAATGCGAAAGGCGGTATTTTTGATAAGCCAACTTTATTTAATACGTCGGCAGGCTTGCAGGGAGTAGGCGAAGCAGGACCAGAAGCGATTCTGCCTCTTGATACTTTATGGACAAAAATGAAAGACATCTTAAACGAAACAATTTCTTCAAGCGGCAGAAGTTCTATTGTTGATATGCTTTTAGAAAGATTAAAAGGAATTGGAACCGGAGCAGGCCAAGAGAGTATGCCAAAAATAGCGGCAGCAAACGGTCCCAATATTACATATGCGCCGGTTTATCATCTTTTGGGAAGTGCTACAAAACAGGATGTAGTTGAGGCGGAAAAACTAAGCCAGTCAGAATTTAATAAAATGCTAAAACAATTTTTTAAAGATAATGGCAGAGTGAAATTTTAAAAATTTCTTAAGGAGATAGTTTATGGAGGAAAGAAAAACTTATACAACAAAACAGGGCGATACATGGGATAACATCGCTTTTAAGGTATATGGAGAAGAGCGCCATGCTTCTTATTTAATGCAAAATAACTATGCTTACCTTGATATTCTTGTTTTTTCATCAGGAACCATTCTAAATACTCCAGCATTGCCGGAAGAACTGGATGGAGAGTTACCGCCTTGGCGAAATAATATAATTGATAGTAAAACTGACCCTTATGATTGATACGAGGTATTATTATGAGTCTGGAAATACCAAGAAAAGCTCAAGTAGATATAGTTTATGTTCCAAAGGGGCAATCTCAAAGAACACCTAGTATTATGGCTGATTATCAAGAAAGTTTTTCTTATGTAGATGCAGCGACTGGTGAATCAGATACAATAAGCCTAAAAGTATGTAATAAAGATTTGCGATGGGCTAATTTATGGATGCCAAATAAAGGAGATAAATTAGAAGCTGTAATCAGAGTATTTAACTGGGAAGGAGTAGGAAAAGACAAAAATTTTATATGCGGTAAATTTTGCTGTGATGATTTAAGTTACAGCGGCCCTACATTAGTATGTACAATTAATGGCGTTTCTGTTCCAGAAGGTCAGGCGTTTCGATGTACAGAGAGAAGTTATACATGGGAAAATGTAAGTGTAAAAGAAATAGCGCAGCGTATCGCAGGGCGCTATAATTTATCTCTTTATTACGATGCCAAAATAATTAATATAGCAAGCGCAGAGCAGAGTGGGGAGACGGATTGCAGTTTTTTAAATAAAATCTGTGAGGAGTATGGGTTATATATAAAGATTTATTATGGAAGAATCATTATATATGATATTGACACTTATGAAAATAAGCCGGCAGTTGAAACATATCATATTAATGACTTTGAAGCATGGAGCTATAATACAACACTTACAGGTACTTATACAGGAGCTACGATTAAATATACAAATGGTGATGAAGATGAAGAACTGACATTAACCGTAGGTTCAGGAGAAAGAAATCTTAATATAAATGAAAAAGTGGATAATCTGGCAGATGCACAGTTAAAAGCTTGTGCAATGGTAAATAAGGAAAATCGCAGTGCTGTTACTATGACAGCAACTATTATGGCCAATCCTAAAATTGTTTCCGGTGTTTGTATTGAGTTGTCTGGAGCTTATAATTTAAATGGGAAGTTTTTTGTTGATAAAGTAACCCATAATATAGAAGCAGACGGAGATTATACAATGGAGCTTGAAATGCACAAGGTTCAATCAAAAATCAAAGCAGTCACTACATATTCAGCTTTAAAATCAGAGGTACAGCCTGAAACTTTGGCGGTTGGAGATAAGGTAATTGTAAACGGAAATGCGTATTATGCCGGAAATGGAGGTAGATATAATGTTTGTAAAAATATGACAATGTATATTACCCAAATTTTAGGAAGCGGATATAAGTATCAATATGGAGTAGCTAAACGTCAGGGCGGTACACGGTATGGCTGGTGTGAAAAAGGAAGCCTGACAAAAGCATAGGAGGATATATGGGAGAATTACGAATCGGGCAGGTTTCCAGTATAGATTATGCGAACGGAATGATAAAAGTCTTATATTCTGATAGAGATGGAACAGTATCAAAATTTTTGCCATATTTAAGCCTGAATGATGAATATAAAATGCCGGATATTGGACAGTATGTTTTGGTGGCTCATTTGAGTAATGGAAGTGAGGCTGGAATTGTTTTGGGCGGTTATTGGAATAAAAACCATAAATCGGCTGTATCAGGGAAAGGCGTTTATCGAAAAGAATTAAGCAATACAAAAAATATGGCTTATATACAATATGATGATGAAAGCAGAAGTCTTGTAATAAAAGCAGATAATATCCAGTTTCTAAGTGAAAAAGGAAATATTACGCTGGAGCAGATAATAGATAAGATGAATTAAGGAATATAGGTAAGCATATGCAAATAGGAAATCTAGGAAGTACGATTACTTTTGAAACAAGTGATAGCAGGATTTTAAATTTTTCTGATTTTAAACGGGAAGTATCTTCGCGCTGGGCAGTACATGCTAGAATTGGCAAAAAGCCATTAAAGCAGTTTTTGGGAGCAGATACGGATAAAGTTACATTTACAATTACGCTTGATGCCAGACATGGAATTAAACCCCGTAGAACACTTACCAATATAGAAAATAGCCTGCTTACAGGAACACCTGCTTATCTGGTAATTGGAGGACAGAAGGTGGGAAATGGTAAATATGTAGTAACTTCGGCAAGCGAAACATGGGATGAAATTTTTAATAAGGGAGAACTTGTAAGAGCAACAATCACACTTACTTTAGAAGAGTACCCAGTGTAAAGAAGGAAATGTATGATAAATGCAGATGTAAATTTGATTAATTTTGATTATGAAAACGCAGAAATCATAGAAGAAATAAAAAGAAATATAGAAACTCTTTTTAGCACACCAGAAGGGAGTTGTCCCGGAGACCGTTCTTTTGGTTTAAATCAGGAATTTGTGGGGATGCCCGGTCCTGTGGCGCAAAATCAGCTTGCTTTAGAGATTATAGAAAAAGTTTCTATTTATGAACCGAGAGTGGAAGTAAAGGATTTTTCTTTTTCGTATGAAGAAGACGGCAGCAACAAGGCTTTTGTTTGTATTGCGCCAAGTAGAACCTATGAAGAATAAGGAGGCGGATTATGTCGGATTATTTAGAAAATATAGATAATTTACCAGACATTAGTTTTATTGATAATAAGACATTAGAAGATGTACAGATTCTTTTAATTAATTCTTTTCAGGAAAGATATAAAACAATTACCGGAAAGAAAATTACTTTATCCAGAGCAGACCCAAACCGCCTGATATTGCTTTCATGCGCACAGGTAATTTATCAAGGTCTACAAAATATAGATAAGGCCGGCAAAATGAATTTTTTAAAATATGCGTATGGAGATTATTTGAAAAATTTAGCTGCCCTTAAAAATGTAACTGAGAATGAACCCAAAAAAGCAACTGTTCTTGTATGCTTTCGGCTTGCAGGCGCAAGAGAGGCCGCAACTTCTATCCCAGCGGGAAGCAGAGTAACAGCAGCCTATGATGTTTATTTCGAAACAACTGAATATAATGAAATACCGGCCGGAAAAGTAGAAACAACAGTAATGATGACATGCACAGAAACCGGAGAAATCGGAAATGGATTTATGGCGGGAGAACTTACTATTTTGGTGGACCCAATAGGATTTATTGAAAGCGTATCTAATACGGAAACAAGTTCAGGAGGGACAGGGAAAGAAAGCGACCAAAGTATAGCGGAGAGGGTTTTTTTAGCGCCTTCCAGTTATTCAACGGCGGGGCCAGATGATGCCTATATATATTGGGCCAAAAGTTATGACCAGAGGGTAGGGGATGTATTACCTACCAGTCCAGCGCCGGGTGTTGTAGATATACGTTTTATTTTAAATAATGGTTCTATACCAGATGCGGCTATGATTACTGGAATGACAGAGTATTTGCGGCAACGCAGCAAACGGCCGCTTACGGACAATGTTGTGATAGCGGCGCCAGATATTGTGGAATATAATATAGACTTAACTTATTATATTAATACAAGCGATAGTAGCAGCGCAGTACAGATTCAGGAGCAAGTGGAAACAGCTCTGGCGGATTATAAGCTCTGGCAAAGCAGTAAAATTGGTCGTGATATTAACCCGGATGAGCTTCGAAAATTTTTAAAAAATGCAGGGGTGAAACGAATAGAGGTGGCAGAGCCAAGATTTGTTGTTTTAGATGATATAGAGGTAGCGGTGCTTAAAAATACAAATGTAAAATATGGAGGTCTTGAAAATGATTAGTTTTTATGATGGACAAATAGCAGATTTGATGCCAAGTAATATCACAAAAGACCCGTCGGTTCAAGCGATAAGTTATGCGGTTCGAGAAGGTACACAGCTTTTATATAGATATACACAGTTATGCTATGTATATTGCAAAGTTGATACTATGCCAGATAAAATTCTTGACCTTTTGTCGAAAGAACTTCGAACTCAGTATTATAGTGACAGTATGGATATAGATACAAAAAGGGCGCTTGTTAGGAACTCTTTAATCTGGTACATGACGGCCGGAACGCCGGCAGCGGTTGAAGAATTAGTTACTGTGGTTTTTGGCAGCGGTGAGGTTTTGGAATGGTTTGAATATGGCGGTGAGCCATATTTTTTTAAAATAAAAACAGATACGCTGATTACAGAAGAAAATATTACGCAGTTCGGAAAAATTATTAAAAAGGTGAAAAATACAAGGTCCCATATGGAAGCGATTGAACTGGCAAGGAGATGTCGAGATAATCTTTATATTGGAGGATATTTACGTTCAAGAAGCAGGGCAGTTAAAATTAGGGAGGGAACATAATGTCAAGTTTTAAAGTAGCAATTATGACAGATGCCGGGGCTAAACTTATGGCGGATAGTATTATTGAGGGCTATAAAATAGAATTTGTGAAAATGGTGATAGGGAGTGGGGAATATGAAGAGGAGGAAAAGACTGCAGAGGCATTGAGAATAAGAACCGAATTAAAACAAAAAAGGCAGGAAGTGGGATTTAGCAGCAGATTAATTTCTGATGAAAATGAAGTATTGTTAAAGACATTAATTACAAATAAGGAATTAGATGTCGGATATCGGATGAGGGAAATAGGGATTATTGCAAAAAAAGCTGGAGATGCGGAAGAGGTACTATATTCTATTGCGGTTGCAAAAGAGGCCGATTATTTACCACCAAAGGATAATCCTGTTGAAATTATACAGGAATATTATACTAAGGTAAGTAATGTGGAGAACATTGTAATTAATGTGGAAATGGAAACGTATGCATTGGCGGAGGATATGCAAAAAGTTCTATACCCTGAGTATGATGAAGCAGAGGAACTTGCAGAACTGGAAAGTGGAATAAGTATCTTTAAGGAATTTGGAAAGTTAAAAAAAGCAGTATCTGATTTGATAGGGCATATTCATGATAAGGTAATTCATATTACTTCTGATGAAAGAAAGTTATGGAATACTGTATCTGATAAAGTGGATAAAATTGAAGGAAAAGGATTATCTGCTAATGATTATACAACGGAGGAAAAAAGTAAACTGGGAGAAATAGAAGAAGGGGCGAATAATTATGTACATCCAAATACGCATCCTGCTAATATAATTGTTCAGGATTCTGCGCATAGGTTTGTAACAGATAGTGAAAAAAATACATGGAACGAAACACTTGATAATGCAAAGGATTATTCGGATTCTGCGTACCGACAGGCGACAGGCTATACAGACCAAAAGATTGCAGATTTAATCGGTGGGGCACCGGAAACTTTAGACACTTTAAAGGAAGTCGCAGACGCAATACAGGCGAATAAAAATGTTTCCACAGCATTAGATGCAGCAATTGGAAAAAAAGCAAACCAGACAGAATT
>ERZ778516.1007-NODE-1007-length-22593-cov-16.093886_pt1 | contig 22593 bp, 15 predicted proteins | sample MGYA00510342_ERZ778516 | MGnify/ENA primary metagenome ERZ778516 (study PRJEB29527, sample SAMN07138961) | mouse gut metagenome | material: feces | host: mouse | place: China:Nanjing | collected 2016-01-25 ... | reverse complement strand
TAAATCTTTTAATCATATCTTTTAATCATATCTTTTTTGCTGCAGATCCCCCCAACAGTTCCATATCCCACAAAACATGCACCGACAGCTCCAATTGTACAGTTCATGAATTTTTTCACAGTTTTATCACATTTAGATAACAATTGAAACACAATTTGCGATTATATTATAACCATAGCAGCGATGAACAGACATGACCGGCTGATGACTAAATTGCACACATTTTATAGAATGATTTTCATTTTTGAAAGGAGATTTTATTATGTTTGACAACAACGACAATTACTCTCAACAGTTCAATAATCAATCCTCAAACAATAACAGCGGCTATCCCGAGTACTACTATTCGCAGAACATCCCAAACGGGAATTATCAGCAGACGATCAATGCCGCACCTGTCCCGCCGGCAGGCAAAACAAAAAAGAAAGGCGGATTTGGCAGGAAGGCAGCTTCCGTCGCCTGCCTCGGCCTGGTGTTTGGCGTGACCGCCGGTGCCGTGTTCAGTGTTCCCGCCGCCCTCGCAACAAAGGAGCTTGGGGAGACCAAGCGCGAGATCCAGCAGATGCAGGAATCCCTCAATGCCAGCGCAGCCGGCAAGGCGTCCCTCTCAACGACAGCCGACTCGCTGAATGCATCTAACGCGCTCTACAACAACAGCGCTTCCGCCAATGTGACGGCGATCGCAAACAACTGTCTCCCCAGCGTCGTCTCGATCACGAACAAGAGCGTGACGGAGGTGCGGACCATGTTCGGTACATTCCAGCAGGACGCACAGAGCAGCGGCTCCGGTATCATCATCGGCGAAAATGACACCGAACTCCTGATCGTCACAAACTATCATGTCGTGTCGGGAAGCAGCGAACTCAGTGTCGTGTTCAGCTACGATGAGGACAGCGACGAACCATCACTGGTAAGCGCAAAAGTCAAAGGCTATGAGGCGGACAAAGATCTCGCGGTCATCGCCGTATCCCGAGACGACATTACCGACGAAATGCGCTCAAAGATCAAGATTGCCACAGTCGGAGACTCCTCAAACCTAGTACTGGGTCAGGAAGTCGTCGCGATCGGCAATGCACTCGGTTACGGACAGTCCGTGACGACAGGCATCATCAGCGCGCTCGGACGCGACGTCACCGTCTCCGACGAAAACGGCGGCACGATCACGAACAAGCTGATCCAGACGGACGCAGCGATCAATCCCGGTAACTCAGGCGGCGCCCTGCTGAACATGAACGGGGAATTGATCGGTATCAACTCGGTAAAAGTCGCCTCCAGCTCTGTTGAGGGCATGGGATATGCGATCCCGATCTCTGATGTGCAGTCCATCATTGAAGAACTTATGTTAAAGGAGACAAGAGATGTCGTGACAGAAGATAAAAAGGGTTATCTGGGAATCAGTCCCATTGATGTGACAACAGAAATATATGAGACTTATGGTATGCCTATCGGCGTCTACATTGAAACAATATATGATGACTCCCCTGCAAAGGCTGCCGGTCTTGTGAAGGGCAATATCATCACAAAATTTGACGGACAGACAGTCAAGACGAGAGAACAACTCGTTTCACTGCTCAATTATTATAGTGCCGGCGAGACCGTGGAGATCATCGCCATGGTCCAGAGCGACAACGGATATGTGGAGAAGTCCTTCCAGGTGACACTCGGCACCAAAGATATCTTTGGCGAAGATGCCAACAGCACACAGCAGACCACACCGAAGCAGGATTCGCAGAACGATATTGACGGTTACTATAATCCTTTTGGTTCCTTCTGGTCATTCCCCTAAATAAAATTGTAAATGAAAAAGACCGCGAACACGGTCTTTTTTATTTACAATTCTACTTTTGCCCTCTCTGCGACCGCTGGAACACACAGCTGCTGATTGACATTCTCCTCCACTTCCAGTGTAATACCTGCTGCCGCCTGTCCAAGTTTTGCCAGTTGCCTGATGTTCATATGTTTCATAAAACCAAATGTCACACCTGCCATGAAAGCATCTTTTGCCCCATTGGAACTGATCTGTTCTACACTGCCGCCCGCATTCTGCATAAACTGCTCATCATAGCACGCACAGTACACACCCTTTTCCACGAGTATAAATACATTTTTCACACCCTTTTCCATAATAATGTCTGCAGCTCGCTCCAAAGTGTCCTTATCCCGAATGCGAATACCACTCAACACCTCCGCCTCCGATCTACTGCAGACCACAAGGCAGATCTTGTCGAGCACATCCAGCAGCTTCTCTGCACTTTTGACAGATACTGACTCTGCAAACACCGGCGCCTTACACCGCTCACAGACAAGTGCGATCGTCTCCTGCGGTATATTGGTATCAAGAACCACCATGCGTGCTTTATTCAGCATCTCCATCTTGGGTGTCACAAAACTTGCCGTGAGACTCTCATTGATCCGCATGTCCGACACCGCAAGCTTTCTGTTTCCTTTCTCGTCCATAATATAGAGCTGTTTGGCTGTTTCCGCCCGCACTGTCTTTAGAGCATGGGAGATGTCGATTCCAAGTGCCTCGCAGTTTTCTATGATCCTGCGCGCATACTCATCATCGCCGATCGTGGTGACTAACTTCGTCCCGACTCCGAGCAGTCTCAGGCTATGTGCGATATTTCTTCCTGTTCCCCCAAGCGACTGTACTATCCTGCCCGAACCGGATTCTCCTTCCACCAGTGCTTCCTCCGGCACGCCTCCGATATCGATCCCTGCGCCTCCGATGACAACGCAGTAATCCGGGCCGCTCGTCACATACCCTTTTCCAAGTATATATCCTTTTTTCATCAGGTTGGAAATATGTACTGCTGCCGAAGAGCGGGCAATCCCAGCCTTAGCCGCAAGTTCCTCCTGAGAAATCATTGGGTTCTCCATAATCCATTGAAATATCTGTGCCTCCCTATTTGTCATATATACTCCCTTCTATTTGTCAAACACCATAAAAATCAGACACGTAACAACTCAGTATGATCACGATTACGGGATATTTTAAGTCCATTGTTTGATCCAAATCGACTAGAATGGCAATTATTCCCTATTTTTTATGATAACACCACGCAAAAGCACTGTCAATGTATTAGTAAAACATAATATCTTTTTGTCCTTTTTTTCAGGACTTTTGGTGTACAATTGACTGACAGTTTGGTATACTTAGATATATCTTTTTCAAACGATCAATGAGTAAATTTTCAGGAGGATCTATATATGAGCAAGAAAAAAGTTGTTGTCGCTCTAGGACATGACGCGCTGGGTTCCACCACACTGGCACAGCTCAGCGCTGTCAAAAAGACAGCCAAGGCGCTGGCCGATCTGGTGGAGGCGGATTATCAGCTGACGATCACCCACAGCAACGGTCATCAGGTCAGCATGATCCACAAGGCAATGACCGAGCTGCACCGCATCTATATCGACTATACACCTGCACCAATGTGCGTGTGCTCCGCGATGAGCCAGGGCTATGTAGGATATGATATTCAAAACTCTTTGAAATCCGAGCTTTTGAGCCGTGGTATCTCCAAGCCTGTCAGCACGATCCTGACACAGGTAACGGTCGATCCCTACGATGAAGCCTTTTATGAACCAAAGAAAGCAATCGGCCGCTATATGTCCAAAGAAGATGCCGATACAGAAGTGAATAAAGGTAACTACGTCGTCCAGACCGAAGACGGATACCGAAGGGTTGTCGCAGCCCCACAGCCGATCGATATCGTGGAGATCGAGGCGATCAAAGCACTCTCCGATGCCGAACAGGTGGTGATCGCCTGCGGCGGCGGCGGTATCCCTGTGATCGAGCAGCAGCATGTGCTCAGGGGAGCTTCCGCAGTGATCGAGAAGGACTGTATCGCCGGAAAGCTCGCTGCAGATCTCAAAGTTGATGAACTGTTGATCCTCACCAGCGTAGACTATGTATACCTCAATTTCGAAAAAGAGGATCAAACACCCTTAACAACCCTGACCGTCGATGACGCAAAGCGTTATATCAGCGAAGGTCAGTTTGGCGAGACGGACATGCTGCCTAAGATCGTAGCTGCGATATCATACCTCGAAGCTGTTCCAAATGGCAGAGTGGTGATCACATCCCTGGACAAAACAGCAGACGCCATCAACGCCAAAGTCGGCACTGTCATCACTGTTAATTAAAAGGCTGTGCTCAAAGAATGAACAGCGGACGGCTCACGAGTCTAATCTCCAGCCGAATGGAGTACCAGTAACATCGCACCGATGATGATCCCAAAATCCCCAAGGTTAAATACGATGGAGCTGAATCTGTCATTCAGTTTTCCCAACAACCGGCTGCTGTTCTCCCCATTTATGAGATGGAATGAAAAGTAATCTACCACATACTTTCTTCTAAGCCTGTCGTATGTATTGCTGTAGGCACCCCCCAGTATCAGGGCTAGTCCGATCTTTAAGATTCCTTTTCCTTTCCTCCCAAGAGTTGCGGCAAAGACTCCTGTCACAAATGCACTGAATACCAAGGAGAGCAATGCTATAAAATACTGGTGATTATCACCAATGTTCATCATTGCTCCCCTGTTATGGTATCGTTTGACTATGATCTTTCCATCTGCCAATGGTTTTCTGCCAATAAAATCATCCTTTTCGATCTGGTGCTTGATCCAACTGTCCCCTGCCCAGAGTGACAAAAGTATCATAATATACGGCATCACTCTCACACCTTTCCTGTTTCACCGCATTTACAACTCCTACGCTATCACAGGTGTGAAAGAATGTCAATTACATTATCTCTGTGCTGTATTGTTTGCCGTATTGTTATCGTTCATGCTGCCGGTATTGTCCGTACTGCTGGTTTCTGTGCTGCTGCTCTCAACACTGCTTGTTTCCGTACCGCTTGTCTCTGTGCCTGCTGTTCCTGTATTGTTATTTCCTGTTCCTACTGTGCCTGCTGTCCCTGTATTGTTATTTCCTGTATTATCATTTCCTATTACAGTTGTACCAGTATTTCCATTCCCTGTTTCAGTGCCGTTTGACTGTCCTGGATTTGTCCCGCTTGTTGTCAGATTGCTCACGTTGAACCTTCCGTGCAGTCCACGGTAGAACTCCTCCACGCTGTCATTGATCTTAAAATCATTTGCCCGCAGGACATTGATATACTCCGCAACGACCTTCCCTAAGTTGCTGTTTGGATTCGCCTCTACAAATTGCTGATAATACTGCAGCACCTTCTCGTCAATAGCATCGTTGGAGCTGCCTTTATAAAAGTGTTCTACACCCTCTGCCCTGTCATATCCTCCGCTGATCGCGTTTGTCGCAATCTCCTCGTATATTCTTGCCGCCGCCTCAGAAGAAGTCGCATCGGGATACTTTTCCAAGTGCTGCTCAAATAGACGGGCACGCTCAAGCATCTCCGCCAGTGACATATTGATCATTTTCCGATTCTCTTCATCGGACATTATCATGGACGGCGTGTCCCCTTCCAGACGCATCAGGTCCATAAATGCGATCATATCCTCAGGCATGTACTGTCTGCTGTCCTCAAGTCCTGTAAAATCAATATTTCTGATATCATCACCAAAGCTTAAAAGCCCTGTGAAAAACCGCTTCACATCACTTTCTGCCGCTCCCACAATATTTGTATTGATGTAGTTTATGATACTGTTCGGATCTGTATCCTCATCATTGATCATGGCGTCGAACTCACTGTGATCTCCATTCGCCGTATCGGAGCCGCCTTCGCTGGCACCCTCACTGCCACTCTCATTTGTCTGGGACTGGTCCGCGCCCGTGATCGGATCCCTGTTTTCATTTCTGTTATCCCTTTTCGCACAGGCTGATACAGAAAGTGCACAGATCACACACAATGCCGCGAGTACCGCCTTGCGAACAGTGGAACATTTCCTATTCAATATACACATTTTTTTCATAATTTTCCTCCATGTGATTCCATAGTTACTGCTGCTATCTTATTGTTTGTCACTTTCGGAAAAATATTCGATGTGTCAAAATTTGGAAATTTTGGTCTTATTTATACTGCGTTTTTATGTATCATTCCTGTACGAGCTCCTGTACGAGTTTGAAAAAAAGAAATGTCATTTGGGTTAAAACATGATAGACTATAACCGATATAAATACTGTAATTAGCGTAAAAATCCCCGAATTTTCGCAGATCATGCAGGTCTGCGAAATCCAGGGATTTTCTTTTTAATGAACCAAATCGTCTCGGATCTCCTCATAAGTGCGCGCCTTCACCGGCTTTTCAGAGGCAAACGCCGCAAACTGACCCATGATTGCCGGCAGATCCCCCATATCATCGAAGATCAGATCCAGACAATTGCGGATCTTCTCGGCATCAGAATGGATCAGATAGGCTGGCGTGATCCGTCCCATAAAGGTGTCCTTGGGGTATTTTTTCCCCTTCACGTCCATATATGTCCCCACATCTGCCACATAGTATTCCGCCTGTTTTGTATCGTCGCGCAGGCATACCATCATATAGCGTTTATCCTCCTGGAGCAGCACGATGTGGAACGGATACCACGCCTGCCCCTCCGTCTCCGGCACCCATGAAAGCCGCAGCAGCCGGAGTTTGTTCTGCATATACTCCACCAGAGCCAGTTTCACCTCATCCGTGTTTGTACTGTCGATCTTGATCACACTGTTTTTCTGATCCGTTGTCTCGATCCCGATCTGCTGCGGATAGCGCGAGAGCACGAATTTCGCCAAGATATAATTCTGTACCTGCTCTGCCGGAAATCCGCCGATCTTCTGCTTGGCGGCAAGATACCGCTGATGATTCCTGTTTCCGCTGTTGCCGATCGCCCAGAGGAGCTGGTCTCCTGCCCGCATCGCGACGGACTGCCCGCGCCCCATCTGACCAAATACCTTGTTCAGGCGGCTGATAATGCTTTCTGTATTGTGATGGATTCCATAATCCGGCAGTTTCCCCAGCCCGAAAGGTATGTAGTGTACCCTGCCATCTTCCACTGCCCTGTACACCTCCGGCATGGAGAGCAGGATGTAGCAGGTCTCCCACAGATCATCAAAGTACAAACATGCATACGCACTCCTGTCGCTCAGGAACACCAGGGAGCCCTCGCTCCACATTAACTGCAGTCTCCTGAGACTTCCCTGCGCATACCGAAAGATCAGTGCACCCAGCATCTCCTCGTTGACCGCTTCTCTCTCCAACGTCTCCGCCGGGGCATACTGCGGCTGCACGCAGATCGTGCCGGGCAGCCGCTGGAGCAGGGACAGGTCAAAACCGACAGGTGAAGCCAACTCCTGCAGCACCCTGCGCGCCATGGAAACCGCCGCTTCCTCCTCGCAAACACCCTCATAATAGTTTCTCGGCAAATCCCGCCTGCCCTGAAAAGTCTGTTCAAAGAAAGTCAGCACGCCCCGCTGACAGTACCAGCTGCACCCGTATAAATGCTCTCCATTTTCCGCAAACAGCTCCAGCGGAAAGGCCATGCGCGCCCCCTGCTGCGCGATCATCAGTTCTCCCGTATTCTGTGCGCGTCCTGACACAGGCAGACAGCATATATAACCGGCTAAAAAACCGGCGATCACAAGCCGGTCCCGCTCTGGCGCGGCAGTCTTCCCCAGCCGGCGGGACAGCTCACTCCTGACAGCCGCATACTGGTCAAACGGCGCAGCTGTGACCGGCAGCAGAAGAAACAGGCTGCGGTCGTCCTCGCGCAATCTCTCCAGCAACGTGTCCCAATGCAAAAACGGCTGGTATACTGGCCTGGCATCCACCCTGTATTCCATATACCGCAGATGGAACACCACCTCTATCGTATGACCGCCAAGTACTATCGTCTCCCTTTTTCCCGTCTCCGCAAAGCGCCTGCTCCAGTCTGGCAGATATGGCAAACAGCTGCTCAGATATCCGAGAAGCGACTGCCCGCTCTCCGGATCTTCTGCCATGTAGAAACCTGTGTTGATCCAGTGCCTGAAAAAGGGACGGCTGCGGAATGTCATGCATTCCTCCGAGACGTCCGCGGACTGGTCTTCCTCCAGCTGACGCTCCGTCGTTTTCTGCTGCAGCAGCCACTCCGCCAGGGCGACTGCGCGCCCCGCACAGGGAGCGTTGGTATTCTCGCTGTAAAAATCCTTGATCTTCTCAAGAAAAGGCACACATCTGTTATCTGTCATCCAGATGTTCAGAAGATACCCTTCCACAAAACGGCGGCTGCGAAGCGCTTTCTGCACATCCTCCCTCTCAAAAAAGGCATCCGTCATCTCGATATCCCGCTGAGGATCCTTCCCGCACTCATTGAAATAGAGGATGTCATCCTGGTACAGCTGGCTAAAATTCTCCTCCTCCGCCTCAATCTCCGGAATCCGCTCCAGCACGATCTCGCGCAGCCTGCCGTAGAAAATCTTTGTGCGCCCCATCGTGGCGGTTTTCAGCGACAGGCGCTCCCACAGGATGCGGTAAAGTTCATCCGGGAGCCTCTGACGTCCAAAGAAATCATTGAGAAGACGCAGTCCTGCCGGATGACGCTCTTTGCTCTCGCCCTTCTGTGTACACTTTTCTTTTATATATGCCAAAACATAGCGCTCGACAATACCCCTGACAACAGTGAACATCTCATCGTTCCAGTTCCCCTCCTCCGCAATGCGCATGAGGTATCGGTACTCGGAAAAGCTGATGAACATGGCATACTCGTTGCCCGCAAACTGCTTGGGAACAGGTCCTTTCACGGCAATCTGAAATATAGACTCTATCCCGTCAAACGCCGTATCCTGCATGTGAAACCGCCGTTCACGTCCGCCGGACAGATCGCCGGTTTCCTGGGACGTCAGCAGATAAGCGATGTGCAGCCACGTCAGAAATTCCCTGCTGGGCGGCGCATCCTGCGCATGCTGCTCCACTTCCGCCAGAAGCAGTGCCGTGAACGCCGATTCCCTGTACACCTCCAAAAAGGCCGGGGAGGTGAAGTAATCCATCCAGAGTTTCGGGTTCTTCCGCTGGTTTCCGGTATACAAGGTCAAAAACTGTCTGTGTGCCTCATGTCCTATGTACGGATTGTCCGACAATTCCTGTTCTTCCGCAACGATCTGCCACCCGTTATATTCGGACGTTTGTCCCTGTTCCCGAAAGCTGCCGCTGGTATCGTCGCTCTCCTTAAACTGCTCTTCTGACGTGCACTCCTGCTCTCGAACACTGCCGCTGATATCGTCGCTTTTCTTATACTGCCCTTCTGACGTGCACTCCTGTTCTCGAGCACTTCCGCTGATATCGTCGCCTTTCTTATACTGCTCTTCTGACGCGCGCTCCTGCCCTTGAAAACTATCACAGTATTCCATTGCAGTCTGATATGCTTTCCGCAGCCGCAGGAACATTTCCGGATCTTCCTCCGGATGATACCGGTGTGTCTGCCGCGCATAGGCTTTTTTTATAGCAGCGGCATCACGACTCGGTTTGATCCCCAATATTTCCCAAATATCTCCCATCTTTTTGTCTCCTTGTCCGTGAGCGTGTTTGAAAAGTGCCTTATTCTTCTTCACGTTTTTTTGTCGTCATCGTCCTCCCAGAAATCCGTGTCCAGCGGATCTGCATACAGATAGATTTCCAGCGCTGCCAGCTGCCTTCGCATCTCACGGCGGATTTTTTCCATCCGGATCAGGTCTCCGCCCCCGCCATTCTGACCCGAGCTTTGGAGGCAGTTCTGATCAAAATACCAGATCAGATCCGCAATCTGTTCCCGGCATTCCCCGGTCGTCTGGGCATATAAACGCTTCGCCGTCTCCAACAGCAGCTGATCCTCCTGACTGCCTACGGCAGCCAGCTGAATCTGCGAAACCCGTTCGTACGCTTCCTGAAGCGCCCCCTCTCCGGGCTGAAAACGGGGATTGAGTATCATGCGGTCGCGGTAATCCCCGCCGCTGCTCCTGGCACTGACATGGAGAATCCCATCAATGTCATATGTAAAAGTGACTGTGGCGTACTGCTGTCCCGCCCTCCCCGGCGGAACCCTGACTTCCAGCTCCCCAAGCTTTAGGTTGTCCGAGGCATAATATCCCTCTCCCTGATAGATCTCAAAGCGCAGTTTCTGCTGATCGTCGGAGAGCGTATAAAAATTGTCCTGGCGGCTTGCCGGAAGCATGCTGCTTCGCTGGATCAGAAAAGCCATATGGGGATTTCTGTCCATGACATCATTGTAGGTCGCCACTCCCAGCGAAAACGGGCACACATCTGTCATCACCAGATCCTGCAGCCCCTGCGCGCGCTCCTTGATCCCCGCGCAGAGTCCCACCCCCAGCGCTACCATCTCATCCGTGCCGGCACACAGGGAAGGGCGCCGACCGAACAGCTCTTCCAGATAATCGCAAAATACGCCAAGCTGCGCCGAACCGCCAACCAGGACAACATCGCTGATCCTGCCTGCGCGCTCCCTGTCTTTCATGGCACGGGAAATGACCGCCCTGACTTTTCGAAAGATCGGCTCGCACAGCCGCCGCAGCAATGCCTCATCCAGTGTCAGGCTGTATCTGTCCGCACCCAGTCTGAGGATCATGGATCTCTCTGCCGTCTCCTTCTCCTGCGACAGGGCAATCTTGGCTGCCTCCGCCTGCCTGTAAAGCGATGACAGCGCAGACGGATCCAGCTTTTCCATCACCAGACCATTCTGCTCACAGAAATGAGCCACGACCACCCTGTCAATATCATTGCCGCCCAGATGGTTATCCCCGGCGATCGCCGTAATCTCTATGATGTTTTCAAAGCATTCGACAATACTCACATCCAGTGTGCCGCCGCCAAAATCGATGACCAGCAGCTGGCTGTCGTCCTGCATCTGTGTGCTGCAGCGGTAGTACAGGGCGGCGGCAGAAGGTTCGTTGATGAGGCGCTTTACCGTCAGCCCTGCCAGCTGTGCCGCCAGCTTGGTGGCACAGCGCTGGTTATCATTAAAATAAGCGGGGACGCTGATCACCGCCTCCTCCACCTTCTCGCCCAGATAGTGCTCTGCGTCCTGCAGCAGCTGCCTGAGCACAAGCGCCGAAAGTTCCTCCGGCTTAAAATTCCTTTTGCCCAGACTGATCTGGCGTTCTGTTCCCATCCAGACCTTAAAGGACGCCGCGGTGCTGTCCGGGTGGGTGATCAGCCGCTCTTTTGCAGCCGCACCCACCAGCACAGAGCCGTCCTCCATCACGCTCACCACGCTGTTTGTCTTGTATTCTCCCAGTTCATTGGGAATCAGCTCTGCCCTGCCGTTCTGATAGACGCAGACAAGGCTGTTCGTTGTTCCCAGATCGATCCCGATGACTGCCATATGAATCCTCCCTTAGATTTATCCGAATATCTCCCGCCATGACCTCTATTGCCCTGGTCCTGCACCCGATGTCCGCTTTCCCGTTACAACCGCAATATCATATGTGCTGATCCCATGTCCCAGCAGCTGCATGATCCGCAGTTCATCCTCCGCATCCAACACCGCATTATGTGTCTCACTGTACCTGTTATCTTTGCTGAGCATCTTCAATACCGCCTCGACACCGTAGCCACACCTGAGCCTGCCGGTCTTGTAACAGTCTGCCGTGTCGGATATCGCTCTATTGTATTGGCGATACGCCGCCAGACGCATGATGTCATACCACTGATACCTTGCATATTCCGGCAGATGATTCCTGTCAAAAGACGCATTGTACGCAAAGAGCTTCCGCACATGATTGGCATCGAGCCACTGCCCGATCTCTCTTAAAGCCTGTTTCCGTTCTGCGATGTGCACACCCTCCCCGTCGAGCCGCAATTCGCCAGAGAACATGCCGCCCACCCTGTATTCCGGCGTGATTATGTAATACCGCGAATCCATCTTTTGCTGTGTCTTTGCATCAGCGATCACAACGCCAATCGACATCACTTCGTCGTTCCAGTTTGTCTCTGTATCGACCACTGCAAATTTTTCTATCATTTGTGTACCTCTTTCTACTATTATGGCAGTCATTGAGGAAAAACGAGCATACAGTCCTCCAAATCGGCGGTTTCCTTTTCTGAAATATATATCTGCGCCGACAGTGACAGATCATTTCCTATAAACTTTTCACTTTGGAGCAACTCGAATAGCTCAGATCCATATCTGCATTTTCAAGTTTTCCCGGATTTAACAGTACAATGATCGTCTGCATAATTTTATCCTCCATATTTTGGTTTGTCAATTTGTTTGTTGCAGTATCAGTATAGCATACCTTTCCCACTGCAATCAATCAGTACCCGCAGTAAAAGTACTTGACCTGAGACTGGTATGTATCTGTAATTGTACTCATGAATATTTATGCTAAAGAGAGGTGACAGACTGAATGCAGTTTTGGAAAGCCCATTACAGAGATGCGTTTCATGATACAGCCATAAAAATAATAAACACAGAGGAAGATTACATCACTGAACCACTTTCATTCACTCTGGACAATATAACCTTTTGTGGATCAAGCCCCGGTGACTTCCACCTCAAAGACAATACACAATATGGAGAGGCAAGCAAAAAGTTTTCTTTGCTAAAATGGGGAGGACATTATCATGAATTAAATATTACTTCGCCATATATCTATGATTTGCAGGAATATGAATTAGAAATTGAGATACCACTAAACGTTTTTAGAAAACAGGATGAATGTCTTAGTACAGGAGTTCTTTTTCTCTCGTTCAAATATATCGAGCCTGATATGTCAAAACCCCACTGCATCCAGTGGTGCGACGATATAAGAGTATATCGTGGTGATGTGATTGTACAAGAGTTTTCACTTTCAGTAGATGGGAGATGTTATAAAAGCGCCAAAAAAACTTTATGGTTTGAATCCGCATTAAAAGATATTTGCAGGCAGATGAAAGATGATTATTCCATAAAGTGCTGCTTTACCTGTCAATATTCCGATTATTCGCCTTGTGGCAGTGATGATTATGGCAGTATGCTCTGTTTTTGCCGTCATAAAAGCGATTGCTTAAAAGTGAACAGTAAAGACGATTTTTTCTCTTTTCTTGCAGGGAAAGATTTTGATGGACGGCAGGAAACATATCTATGTAAACACTATTGCCCGCGCAACAAAGCATGTGGTTATCGAGGATTTGTAGATGGGATAGACTGAAACAATCCAAAACATCCAGTATAATCTCCCCCCCCTGCTAAATGCGCCCGGAAACCATTATGGCAGGCTGTTCTGGCTTTTGCCATTACAGGTACTAGGGCAGTCGTTCCCCATAAAGCACGGTCAGCTGGTTCAATACCCTGTCCCAGTTCCTGTAACACTGCGTCCATTTTTAACTACATTTCCACTTGCAGATAAAGCATCTTTTCCAGTGCTCTGTACGTGCCCGAAATTAAATGCGTTTCAGAAAATGCTCATATTCTTTCGCGAAATAGGCAAAACTACCGCCAAACTCCAATGCAGCAACTTCTTTCTCTAATTCCTGAAGAAACCTTGCGATAACTTCACGGTATTCTGCAATATTCCGCGTTTGTACCAGGTTTGTGTCGGCTGCAGTGACAGTCTGTGTAAGTGCACGGATGGTTTGACGGTTGATCCGTTCCGATTCGAGAGCGAATTGCGACGATAATATTCTGCTTTGGAAAAGGATATCGTCAATACGCTTTTTGGCAAGTGCATGTTCGTACTGACCGCCGTTTGGTTTTGTCAATCTCATGAAACGCTCATACTCACTGCACAAAGCTTCACATTCATGGCAGGCCGCATGCAAAGTCTCTGCGTATTTCATCATATTATCGGCGGCCTCCAGGCATTCGGCAGGATTTCCTGCTCTCGCGGACTCAACGGAAGCGTTGAAACCATTTATATTCATGCTGTACACAGCGCCGGATAATTGAGAAAGGGCAGTCGTTAAATCTTGGGAATTCCTGAAATCCGCTGTCACATTTTTTAAGATGTTTATGCTTGCACTTACCTCTTTGGCAATATAAGAGAATGCTCTGCCGCGCTCGCCCAATGATCTGGCAGCGACGTGTGCCGATGACGCGGTGTTCTCGCCTATCTCAACAGCCTGATCCATGACTCTGATACACGCTTCAACGCAATTTGCGGCTTCTTGTTTAATGTCCTCATTAACCACTTCAACCGCTTCGTTCATCAAAGTGATCATGTGTTCTTTGCAGCCCACAAATTGGCTGCACAACTTGGCATAGTCTGCTTCGATCGCTTCAAACTGGTCTTTTGGCGGAGAAATACGCCCTGTTTCAATGCCGCAAAAGAAACGCAGCAGATTCATCTGGAAAACCCCGTCATCAAGGCAGCGTATCAAGGCAAATATCTTGTCAAACATTTCTAATGAGGACGTCGCCCCTGCTGTCAGATTTCTTACCTTCTCATTTCTAAGTTGTTCTATGCGCTTGGCAAGGCTGCTCAACTCATTTGCCAGGATGGTTGTTGTTGTGCCCTTCTCACCCGCTGACGCTGCCGCTTTATTGGCGCGAGCAACCAGTTTTTCCGCTTCCTCAATGAAATTGCTTAACATGGCAGAAGTTTTTTCCGCATTTTGTCCGATCCTGTCTAATACCTCGTTTGATAACATTACGATTACCTCCGTTTCGTTTGGAATATTATATTTACGGTATTCGGAGGGTGTCACGCCGAAGTATGCCTTAAACGCCCGGGTGAAACCTTCGTGAGAATCGTAACCATACTTAAGTGCAATGTCCAAGATTCCAATACTCCCTGCACACACATCACGACAGGCAAGTTGTAACCGGCGGTTTTTAACATATTCCATCACAGGTTCGCCAACAACGGCACGAAACAGTCTTTGGTAATGCGTTTTCGAAAAAAAAGACTGCTGTGCCAATTCACCAATATCAAAAGCTGATGTCAAACGACTTTCGATATAGTCTATGGAACCATCGATCGCATTGGAATTTTTCAAGCGCGTTCCCCCTTCCTTAGAGCGTGTTTAAAATGCTCTAACTTCATTTTAAGCCGAAAACAGCCTTTTTTCTTGACCGGAAATACCATACTTCGCAATACATTATACAGCGTTGCAGCAGGCGCTACAGATCGGGTCTTTAGAAATCTGTTCACAATGATTTATTTAATGTAAATATAGCGCATATTGAAAGTACAGTAAAGAAATTATTGACGAATGCAGATCTGGGCATTACTATAAAATTAAGTGACAATAATTAGAATTGGAGGATATTTTGATGGAGATTACCGAATTGTTTAGGCTGTTAGAAATCCCGAGTGAAGTCGAAAAGCAACTTATTGATTACGGTAGAAGCAGAAATGCTCCTATTCCGAATACTGTGATAAACAAAATATTAAAGCGTGATGAATGGGATGCCGGGATAAAAGAATTGCAGGCATTATTAGGTGACGATCCTGACGGATTTAAAATTCTTTGGGAATTACTGAACATAATCAGTATTTATTCTCACGGGGCATACGTAAAACGCAATATTTCAAATGATATTTTTGTTGCTACTATGAAATTTTGTACCAGATTTCTGCATGAGTACCATCAAACGTTTCAAACTTACAAATTTGTCTGGGCGTGGTGGTTTCCTCGTCAGATATCCTTAAACGAATACCGAATCGGAGCTTTAGAGTACGAATTTGTCGATGGTAAGGATCGAGAGATAGCAGTTCATATTCCGTCTGATGCCGATCTTCGAAAAAGTTCGGTCGCTCAATCCATCAAATCGTTCAAGGAGTTCAGGACAGAGTATTATCCCGAATGGGCGGATGTAGATCTGACATGTGACACTTGGATGCTCATGCCTGAGCTAAAAGAAATGCTGGGAAAAGAATCAAATATACTTGCATTTCAGAACCTGTTTGAGATCGACACTGTCGATCACGATGCAACATGGTACATGGGATGGATTTTTCCCGGTATTGAAACTGTTGATGAACAACTGCCTGAAAAAACATCACTTCAACGTAAAATAAAAGAATACTTGTTAGCGGGGAAGAAATTTGGAATTGCAAAAGGACATCTGAAATCTGACATCTGAAATCTGAAGCCTGAAACCGAAGCGGCAGTGCTTTATACATCCGATTTTGCAGAATTGCAGTCAGCTAAAAACTGAATAACCATCAGTACACCAAGACAGGAAACCAAGGAAAGGTTTCCTGTTTTTGCGCCTGTTTTCAATGAATTTGTGCGTGCATACATTCGTACATAAATAGGATTATCCCCCTCGCCCAATCCCAGCCAAAAACTCGAACACCCCCGCCACGTCGAGCCGTCCATATCCCGTTGATGTCAAGTAATTGTCACGAACTTTTTCACTTTTTTTCAAGTCCAAAGCCCGCAAACCCGCATAACTCCGTTAGGGTGATGGGAAATAGCTGCTAAGTACAGTAAAAATTGATGGGAAGTTATTGCTAAGTTGTTTTTGACTGACTACCCCCATACCGTATTTTGCGGCATTATCCACACTGAAATTCCACTCTATCTCAACCCTCTTATCCTTATAAGCATATACTCTTCTAATGAAAGTATCAACCACCTCCTGTGTCAGTTCCTCGATGTGAGAAAACCGGATAATCTGTTTCATATCTTCCTCTGCCTTTTGGTATTCGTCTTCCAGTCTTGTGAGCTTTTCTACGGCTTCCTCTTCCAATACGGATAAAGAAGATATCCGCTCTGTCAGTTCCATTGCTTTTCTTTGATATTCTGCAACAGGAAGTTTGGTAAGTGCATATTTCTCATACAGGGCATCTTTCTCTGCCTGTATCTGCTTTTTCTCCTGCCTGTATCCGTCCAGTTTCTTTTTTAATGTATGGATACCTGCTTTCTGAAAAGAAAACAGATTTTCTTTCTGCTTCATAGCATTGCCCCGAAACATTAGTTCCTTATTTAGCATAAAAAGAACTGTTTCCTCCAACAGATCGGCATTCATATAAGTACAGCACTCCGGTATTTGGAGCAGGGAGTGTTTCCTGCACTCAAATCTCCTATACTTGTTCTTTCCCCGGATTGATTTATAATTTAGGGAATACCCGCAGCAGCCGCAATACAGTTTACCAGTCAGCGGATGCTTCTCTCGATTCAGCGAAGCTGAATTTTTCCGTGTGGTAGAGTGTTCTGGTCTGAATGCCGAAACCTGTTTAAAAATTTCCTCCGAAATCAGCGCTTCATGGTGATCAGGTATCACTTTCCAATCTTCTCTCGGCACAGCCAAACCGTCCTTACTGCCTACTGATTTTCTGACAGATTTCCCATATGCCATTTCTCCAAGATAAAAACGGTTATTCAGGATATTCCTGACTGCCTGACTGCTCCATGTATGAAGTTTTCCATCATGGACTGCTTTATCAGGCTTGCGGATCTGCATGATTGTTGGTACACCTTCCTCATAAAGCTGCTTTGCAATCTGCGTACTGCTTTTGCCCTGCACATCATCGCTCCCCAGAGCGAGGGAAAAGATATACCGTACAATTCCCGCCTCTTTCTCATTCACTACAACAGTATTTTTTACCTCCTTGCTTTTCTCATACCCAAAAGGAACCTGTCCGAAAACATATTCTCCATTTGCGCACTTATTTTCAAAAGAAGCCTTTACCTTAACAGATACATCCTTGCTGTATAAATCATATAAAAGTGTCTGGAACGCCGTATCAATCTCGATGGTACTTCCATGATGCTCCCTGCTGTCATAATGGTCATTAAGGGCTATAAAACGGATGCCCATAAATGGGAATATCTGGTTCAGATAGGTTCCCATTTCGATATAATCCCTTGAAAACCGGGACATATCCTTTACAATGATGCAGCGTATCCTGTTTTCCTTTACCTCCTTCAATAGTTTCTGCATACCCGGCCTTTCCATATTTGTGCCGGAGCAGCCATCATCACAAAATTCCATGATTTCATACTTTGAAAGCTCTGGATTGTGATGTATGTATTCTAAAATCTGCTTTCTCTGGTTTCCGATGCTGTTACTCTCGTCCTGAGTAAAACCGCCATCCTCGATGGCTCTTTTGTCCTCTAAGGATAAGCGTAAATAGATTGCCAGCCTATCCATTACCTCACCCCTTCCATGCTGTCAGCCGTAACCGTAAACAAAACTTCTATCCGTTTTCCCGGATAAACATATATCTTTTCGACAAAATCCTCCACTACATCTTTTGTCAAATCCTTTCCGCTTTTCAGTTTTAAAAGCGCTTTTATGGCTGCCAGATACTTTGTCTCCAGTTTTTCTAATGCCTTTTTTTCTTTTTCCCATTCCTGCTGTTGTTTTCTCAATTCCTCCAGTCTGTCCTCCTGTTTCATTTTAAAGGACACATAATCTTTCTGAATCATTTTCCCGGCACGGTAATCCACATATACGCTGCCTTCTTCTTCACGGAAGCGTCTAATCTTTGCTTCTGTCTCACTTAACTTTTTATCTGTCTTTTTTACCGCCTCTGCTATCCTTTCCTTTCCATATTCCATGTAACGCTTTGGTTGGCTAAGAAAAATCTCAAATTCAATACGGATAAGAGGCAGCAATATATCCAACAGCTCATTTTTTGATATACGGTTCGATTCCGGGCATACCGTAACTTTTGTCTGCCCACCATTGAGACAGAAATATCCGTCAAGTCTTGCTTTCTCCCCGTCTGCATACTGCTTCACATAGCTGTTGCGTGTCATTTTCCTGCCGCACACACCACAATACAGCACATTGTCAAAGATATTTTCTTCTATCGGATAGCCCTTTGTAGGATGCTTATGCGCCGTTGTCCTTGCTTTTATCTTTTCGCAGACTTCCGCTGCACTCTTGTACAATTCTTCCCCAACCAAAGGCTCATGTGCGCCTTCCGTAACCACCCAGTCATTCTCCGGCTTATGAATACGGTTTTTCTCATTCCTTGCGGTAATGCTGGTTTTTCCCTGCACTAAATTTCCGGCATAGGTTTCACTCTTCAAAATTCTCTCTACGGAACCTTTATCCCACCCCTTATAAGAAACGGCATCGGCGGAATGGCACACTTCCGGGGAATAGTACACATTCCCTGTTTTCTTATACTGATACGGCGGATTGATACGTCTGCGGTTCAGCTCATCGGCAACCGCAGTATAGCTTTCCGTCTCAATAAACTTCTCATAAATAAACGTTACAATGCTTTTCGTATTTTCGTCCGGCAACAGTACCCGGCGCTTTCCACTCCACTCTGCCCGATATCCATATGGCGGAGGTCCGCCCACATAGGAGCCTTCCTCCCTTCTCTGCTTCAGATGCAGCTTCGCCTTTTTAGAAAAATCTTTTGCATACATATCGTTTACAAGGTTCTTGATTTCCACCGCAATAGCGGTTGACATCTGCTTATTTTCATTTCCCTCTTTCCCGGTATCAAAGCCATCTGCAACTGCAATAAACCGCACTCCCAAAAAAGGAAAGATTTTTTCAATATAATTACCTGCTTCCAGATAGTTCCTGCCAAACCTTGACAAGTCTTTTACGATGACGCAGTTGATTTCTCCAAGCCTAATATCCTGCAACAGCCGCAGAAAACCTTCCCTCTCAAAGTTGCTTCCTGTTTTCCCCAAATCTGTATAACATTCCACAACATCAATCACTTCCCCGTTTTTTTGTCCATTAAACTCTTCCACAAATTTCTTTGCTATCTCTACCTGAACCTCAACAGATTCATTCTTTGAAGCCTGCCCGCAGGCTTTACATCCATGATCCGATGAAAGCCTTGCGTATATCCCCGCCTTATATCTTCGTTCATCACGCCTTGCTTCTGCCTGCTGCCCTGACGCTTTTCTTTTGGATACTCTGCCCATTCTTACGCACTCCTTTCTTCAGGACGTTTATTCGTTTTATGTTCTTTCGCTTTCTTGTTTACTTCCTGCATAATGCGGTACTGATTCATATAGTAAAACTCAACTTCCAGTCTTTTATTTTCAAATACTGTAATTGCTTTTACCATGCTGCAAAGCGTATGGCGGTCTATCTCTTTCAGTTCTGAACTCTCCTGCATTGTCTTTAACCGTGCTGCTGATATAACGCCGTTCTTAAACAGTTCCTTTATCATGCCCTCCTGCTTTTTCTGCGCCTCTTCAAATTCTGATGCCTTCCGTTTGAAATCCTCATGCAGCCTTTCAAATTCTTCTTTCGTAATAATTCCCTGCCGCAAATCCTCATACAGACCGGAGCAAAGGGAATAATACTTATCCTGTTCTCCTTTCAGCCTCGCAATCTCTGTGTCATAACGGACGATTGACTCAAAATTGGTCTCCATTTCCAAAGTCTTCTCAAACATCTGCTTTTCTTCTAAAAAACAGTTCGCATAATGCCTGATCATTTCTGCAATGATTTCTTTTAACCGTTCTTCTTCAATGCTGTGTCTGCTGCAGCCGTCTCCCCGGTTTTTTGTGGAACAGATGTAATAGACTTTGCGGGTATCCTTATAGCGGTTCATTCGCCTGATCATTTGTTCCCCACAATCCCCACAGAATAAAATCCCCGTAAACAGACTGTTTTCCTCCGTTACTGTACTTACCCTGCCATCTGCTTTCAATAAGTTCTGGACAATCTGAAACTGATCCTCCGCTATGATTGCCTCGTGGGTATTCTCTACCTTTATCCACTCTTCCTGCGGTTTATCTACACTTTTTTTCAGCTTATAGTTGATTTTCTCCCTTTTGCCCTGTACCATATGCCCTAAATAGGTTTCGTTTGTGAGTATCCGTTTTACAGTGGAGCTGCTCCACCTCGATTTTACCGCACCGGAAAATCCGCCTTTATAATTCGCTCCGGTAGATTTTTTATATTCTTTTGGGGAAAGAATACCTAACCCGTTCAGCTTTTCCGCAATCGCAGAGACAGCCATTCCTTCCATTTTCCATGCAAATATCTTCCTGACAATATCCGCTGCATATTCGTCCGGTACAAGGCGGCTTTTATTGTTTTCCGCTTTCTTGTATCCGTATAGGGCAAATGGAGCAATACATTCCCCATTCTTCCTTTTCACCTCAAACTGGCTTTTTACTTTGGTAGAAATATCCCTGCAATAAGAATCATTGATAAAATTCTTGACCGGAAGAACGATGCCGCTTTCTGATACATCTGCCTGAAAACTATCATAATGGTCTGTAAGCGCAATAAAACGCACGGAAAGAGCCGGGAAGATTTTTTGGATATACCTCCCGGATTCAATATAATCACGCCCAAAGCGGGAAAGGTCCTTCACAATGACACAGTTTACCTTCCCTGCCTCAATATCGCTTATCATCCTCTTAAACTCTGGTCTGTCGAAATTACTGCCCGAAAATCCATCATCAACATAAATATCATAAAGTTCTATATCCTGCTGCTCATGGATAAAGGCTCTGATCAGCTCCCTCTGATTTCCGATACTGTTGCTCTCGGATTTCAGTGAGCCGGGATTACCGGCTTTCCCTCCCTTGTCTGTCACATCCCCGACATCAAATCCACCATCGGTGGATTTATCGTCCCTTGAAAGACGGAGGTACATAGCTGCTAGAAATTGTTTCCTATTCATTCTATCACTCCTGACTTACGATTATTCAGCTAATATCAACCGTAAATCAAAAGCAACCACTGATTTGTCCTGATTTAAGGTTAACATAACTTTCCGATTCTTTCAAGGCTTTTTATTCATTCAGATATGAATTTATTCAAATATGAATTTCTGCTAAATGCCTTAAATATTCTTCCATCTTATCATCTATGGTTGGTCCCTCCTTTTGAAACCGGACCTTTACCACATAATCCCCAATCCGGTGTACAAAAAGGTTATTCGTCTGCTTTGCAAAGAGCGCCAGCTTTTTTTCAACCGGAAGTTTTGTATCAATCTTAATATCCCTGATGTCTGTCAGGGTATTGATATCCACTGTCCGAACATCCACCGTTTCCATTGCATCCAGTTCTTCATCCGTTATATCAATCATTGCAATCCCCATCCTGCACCATTCCTTACTATATTTATTCTTCTATCAGATTGTCCTATGACATACCGCCTCTGTATGTAAAAAGCCGGACATCTGCCCGGCTCTCAAAAGATACATTATTATTTCAATCCTTTAATTATATCTGTCAAACACTCCCACCTGCACCTGTACGCCCTCCGTGATCCTGTCAAGCGTTTCTTCATCAACCTTTCCCATGTGTTCTATCCAGTCCCTCCGTCTTATACGCAGATATGAATACATGCGTAGGCAGGTTCCGTTTCTTATAAATTTTAGTGGATAGTGGAACAACCGTTAAGACAGTGCCGTGCTTGTTTGCCATACGATATTGTCCCGGCATCCTTTGTTGTACATTTCAATGCCGCTACCGGAAGGCCCGCACATATTCTCTTTTTTCGATGCTCAAAGCCCTTCTGCTCCAGCTGATCTTCTCTGTCCCTGCCATCACTCTGCTGATCATCTTTCTTAGGTTCTCCCGGGAATTAAGGGACTTTTGCGGTTTCACCTCTGTTCCTGATGCTTCCGGGTTTACCCCGATTCAAAGGCACTCATCCCGGTCATGAGAGACTTCCTTAAAAAGTATCCGCTCATCAATCCCAAAACGTTTCTTGGTGACGCTGCCTTTGACCCGGCATGATCGTGAAAACGGAACCCCTCACCATCATGGCAATCGCAAACATGAACGCGCAGGATGGTGCGGCAACCGTAAATGGGTGCTACTGTCTGGAGGTGAAAGAGCTTGACGGGGC
>ERZ778516.1003-NODE-1003-length-22670-cov-5.340703_pt1 | contig 22670 bp, 16 predicted proteins | sample MGYA00510342_ERZ778516 | MGnify/ENA primary metagenome ERZ778516 (study PRJEB29527, sample SAMN07138961) | mouse gut metagenome | material: feces | host: mouse | place: China:Nanjing | collected 2016-01-25 ... | reverse complement strand
TGACTGCACATTTCGTCTATATCTGCCGAGGAAAAAAGATTTCAGACACCGGATAAAATATGATTTCCCTATCGTGGCAATTTCTTTAAGCGATTATAATGCCATACGGGAAATGCTGGGATATCAACAGATTTCTTTAGAAGAAAATGAATTTACAACTCAGTGGAAGACGATTGCAACAAAGGAAGAATTGAATACATTTCTCAAAGAAAACAGCACTGTTTTGACAGATGCGGGAACATTAACACAGGCATCAAAATCTTACTATGAGGAAGCAATAGGAGAAACAGTTTATAATCTTTATACCAATGTCCTTTATATATTTCCAGATAAAGTTTGTAAGGAATTGCTGCCAGTTATGCAAAACCGCTATATTATAACAACAGAAAAAATTACTTATGATGATGCCCATAAATTGGAAATGCTTTTTATGACAAAATATTCGGAACAGGCAGAAAATGGTGCTACATATGATGTGCGTCTTCGCACATTACAAATTAACAGTACAATCGCGAATAACTTTATCTTGCAGGCTGCGATGCTGTATGGTGCCATTGTTTTAATGGTTATTTGTCTTACAGTGCTTTCCTTGCAGCAGCTTTTAGACGCAGGACAATATCAATACCGTTTTTCTATATTGCGTAAATTGGGTGTGGAGGAAAGCCGTATAGAAAAACTTGTCTTTAAGCAGTTAGGTGTATGGTTTGGACTTCCAATTATTGCAGCAATTGCTGTGGCGGCTGTTGTGATAGTTTATTTTATACAAACAATATCAGCAGAAATTTCAGCGTATATAGGGTTGACGGAATTAATATTGCAGATTGGTATAACAGTAGGAATTTTGTCAATCTTGTTGGTTTGCTATTTTTTGAGTACATGGATACTTTTTAGACGTGCTGTTAATTTATCATGTAATTGATATACTCAAAAACGATTAGAGTTTCCTCTAGGTTCATAGTGCGTTGATAAGGACTTGCAGAATTTTTAAAGGAAGATAAAGTTCCCCTATAATTATAGTGTAAAATTGGATAATATGTGGTAAAATATATCTAATTTTATGCGGCAAGCATGGATAAGCATAGGCGTATCTGCTTTGGCAGAAATTAGTAAACTGCTGTATCAAATGGGATTGCGCAGCTAGTCGGGGAAGAGGAATGCTTTTGTTCGATAAAATGCGAGGGCGCATCCGTTTTTTGCTGAAATCACAGGAAATGCAAAAAGCTGGTTTGCTATATTACAATAAACAATCTGGGAGGATATAAAATGACAAGAAATAACGATAAAAGATTTACAGTATGTATCTGGGGAATTGTCGCTTTGTTTACAGGGCTGTATATCTCTCTTTTGTTTAACCATAATATTTGGACAGATGAAGCATTCACACTGGAATTGCTGCACGAAAATGTAAAGGGGATTATTACTGGCACCGCAAAGGACGTGCATCCGCCGCTTTATTATCTGTATGCAAAGATTTTTTATACAGTGTTTGGTGATGCTTTAATAGTGCAGAAGGCGGCAGCAATTATACCGATGACAGCGGTTTTGGTGTTTGGGGCAACCGTAATGCGTAAGAAATTTGGGGATATGGTTTCGCTGTTGTTTCTATTATTTATTACATGCGTTCCGTGTTCAATGGAATTTGCTGTTCAGGTGCGGATGTATTCGCTTGCGCTGCTGTGCGTAACTGTCTGCGGCGTTTATGCTTATTTGGCATTTGCGGAGGGAGAGAAAAAAGATTTTGTAATTATGGCAGTCAGCGGAGTTGCAGCAGCGTATACGCATTATTTTGCATTTGTTTCTGTGATTATTATTGTGGGATTCCTGCTGCTTGCAATATTAATACCTACAGCGGAGGAGTGGAAAATCCGCACTTTAGGCAGGAGAAAAAATGCCAGAAGTGTTAATACAGATAATGATGTAATAGAGGAGGAACAAGCAGAGGACGCATACACAGACGGCGAAGCAATGGACAGCACGGATAATCGCAATCATTGGTCATATATTATGGAAATGCGTGCTTGGCGGAAAGGGCGGCTGGTATTATGGTGCGCGGCTGCTGTGGGGATGCTTGTAATGTATGCGCCTTGGATGCCGTTTTTTATAAAACAGGTGACAGCGGTGCAGAAAGGATACTGGATACCAGAGATTACAGCAGAAACAATATGGAAATATTTTATATGGACATTTGATTTGACAATTGTGCCGGGCGTGGTATTTCTTTTTCTTGTGATTCTAAAGGGCGCAAGCACATACAACACCGTAAAGATTGCAAAGTATCAGGACGAGTTTGATTTTTTTGCATTGCTTTGTATGCTGGTGCCGACAATAACGATGATTTTGGGCGTGGTGATTTCCTGTATAAAAACACCGATTTACCGTGATCAATATGTATTTCCGTCGTTAGGGCTTTTGGCGCTGTTCTTTGGGATTTCTATGCGTGATGCAAAGCGTTGGCTTCTTGGTGCAATCAGTGCATTCCTTTTGCTGGTAGGTGCAGGGCAGTACAAAGAATGTTTTCATCAGGAATATCGCAGTACCTATGTGCCGCAGACAGAAGCATTTTTTGCAAAGAATCTACAAGAGGATGATTTTATTGTATACAATTGGGATATTTTTGGATTTATTTATAAGTGTTATTTCCCAGAGGAGCAGTTGGTCTATCTGCCAGATTTTGACTTTTCACAAGAGTTTCGGGCTGTGTGGGTGTTAGATACGGAGTGGAATCCAGATGTCGATCCTGCCGTATTGGAAGCCAATGGGCTGCAAATGGAACTAATGGGACATTATGGAATTGAACATAATGAATTTGATATTTATAAGATTTATAAGAAATAGTAAGGAACTGTCCAAAAATAACTTTTAATATTGCTTGTCTTTTTCTCCGATAGCACTACTCAAAAATCAGTTACATAGCCCGCTATGCGCCTGATTTTTGAGCAGCACTCTCGAAGAAAAATCCTGCACACTATTTAAAAGTTATTTCTTGACAGTTCCTAAGGATAAAAGAAAGGAAATAATCAATGGGCTTAAAGTTTTATATCGGGGCGTCCGGTTCAGGGAAAAGCCATGCTGTGTACGAATATGTTATTGAAGAATCGCAGAAACATCCCCATACAAACTATCTGGTGGTAGTGCCGGATCAGTTTACGATGCAGACACAGCTTGAAATGGTAAAACGTCATCCGAGCAAGGGGATTATGAATATTGATGTGTTAAGTTTCGGGCGGCTTTCCCACCGCATTTTTGAGGAGGTAGGCGGCAACGATAAGCCTGTGCTGGATGATACAGGAAAAAGCCTTGTGCTGCGGCGTGTGGCGGCAAATCTTGCGGATGAATTAAGCGTTATGAAGCAGAATATTAAGAAGCTGGGCTATATTCATGAAGTGAAATCTGCAATATCGGAGTTTATGCAGTATGGATTGGGCATAAACGAGGTGGAACAGCTTTGCACATTTGCCGCAAAAAGGGGCGCACTTGCATATAAGTTAAGGGATTTACATATTTTATATAGCGGCTTTTTGCAGTATATTCATGAAAAATATATTACAACGGAGGAAACGCTGGATCGCTTACGAACCGTTTTGCCGAAATCACGCGTTGTCAGTGGCAGCGTAATTGTTTTTGACGGTTTTACGGGCTTTACGCCAGTGCAGAATCAGGTCATTCAAGGATTAATGGAGCTGGCGCAGCAGGTGATTATTACCATTACAATGGATGCGCGGGAAAATCCGTATGTTATGGACAGTGAGCAGAAATTGTTTCATCTTAGCAAAAAAACAATTCATGACTTGGATAAATTATGCAAAGAGGCGCATGTAAAACGCGAAAAAGATGAATTGATACAAGGAGAAAACGTATACCGTTATCGTGATAATCCTTATCTTGCGCACCTTGAACGCGAATTATTCCGGATTCCCTATCACGTATTTGATGAGAAAGACAGTAATACGATTAAAAATAGTATAATGATTCAAGACAGTATTTCCATTTTCGAAGCGTCTAACCCCAAAGAGGAACTGCGCCAAGTATGCTTAAAAATTAGAGAACTTGTGCGCCAAGGGAAATACTGTTATCGGGATATTGCTGTGATTACGGGGGATTTAGAGCGCTACGGATTTCTGGCAAAGGAGGAATTTGCGCAGTTTTCTATTCCCTTTTTCTTGGATCAAACCAATAAGCTGGTGTTAAATCCGTTTATTGAGTTTATTCGCAGTGCGCTGCTTATTATAATACAAGAATATTCCTATGAGGCGGTGTTTCATTTCCTGCGATGCGGGCTTTCTGGAGTTACACCGGAGGAGGCGGATTTGCTGGAAAATTATTGCCTGACGTTTGGCATACGCGGAAGGAAGGCATGGAATACTAGTTTTACAAGGCGGCGAAACAGGCAGGCGGAAGAAGCCGAAGAACTTGGAAAATTAAATGCATTGCGGGAAAAAATTGTGGGGATGCTGGAGCCGTTAATGATAAAAAAGGCGACAGGAAGTGCATTGGTACAGGCAGTTTATGCATTTATTGTAAATGCAGAAATTGAGCAGAAGTTGGAAGAATATGAACAACTGTTTATAGATGAAAACGATTTGGTAAAAGCGAAGGAATATGCGCAGATTTATCGTCTTGTGATGGAGCTTTTGGAACAGATTGATGCACTGCTTGGCGATGAGGAACTGACGATAAAGGAATTTGCTGATATTTTGGACGCGGGTTTTCATGAAATGAAAGTTGGTACGATTCCGCAGAGCGTTGATAAGGTAGTTATCGGTGATATTGAGCGAACACGTCTTTGTGAGATAAAAGCACTGTTTTTTATTGGGATAAATGACGGCATTATCCCCAAAGGTGGTGGAACAGGTGGTATTATTTCCGATATTGATCGTGAGTTTCTGCAGGCATCAGAGTTTGAACTTGCGCCGACACCAAGGCAGCAGATGTATATACAGCGATTGTATTTATATATGATTATGACAAAGCCGACAAAGCGATTAGTGCTTTCCTATGCCAAAGTAGACAACGAGGGAAAAAGCATTCGCCCTGCCTATCTTATTGCAATGGTGACAAAGCTGTTTCCCAAACTTGAGATTGAAAGACCACAGCTTCGCCCAATTGTGGAGCAGATAGACTCGCCTGCAGATGGTTTGTCGTATCTGGTAGATTTTATGCGGCAGTATGCGGCAGATGAGATTGGCGAGGAACGTCAGTTATTTTTTACACTTTATGACGCATATGTCAGAAATCAAGAGTATGCGCCGATCGTTGAGCAAATGAGGCGTGCTTCTTTTTCCTATCTAAAAAACTCTGGCAGCCGCCTGCCGAAAGAACTTGCACAGTTTTTATATGGTCAGGTACTGAAAAACAGTGTAAGCCGTCTGGAAAAATTTGCTTCCTGCGCCTATGCACATTTTCTGCAATATGGTTTAAAATTGGACGAGCGTGACAAATATGGTTTTGAAAGCGTGGATATGGGAAATGTGTTCCATGCCGTTTTGGAGGGCTTTTCGGATAAACTTGCGGAAGCAGGCTATACGTGGTTTGATTTTCCTAAGGAATTAGGGGAGCGGCTGGTAGGTGAGTGCTTGGAAAGCTATGCGGCATCTTATGGGGAAACGGTGCTTTATAGCAGTAAGCGCAACGAATATATGATTACGCGTATGCACCGCATATTAAACCGTACGATTCAGACCTTGCAGTATCAACTAAAACACGGTGCTTTTACACCAGAGAATTTTGAAATGTCCTTTCAGACAACTTCTGATTTGAATGCCGTGAATATTTCGCTGTCTGATGAAGAAAAAGTACAGCTTGTCGGGCGGATTGATCGTGTGGATACCTGCCGCAAGGAGGATAAACTGTATGTAAAAGTGATTGATTATAAATCTGGAAACCGTAAGTTTAATCTGACGGCGCTTTACTATGGTTTGCAGCTGCAGTTGGTGGTCTATATGAATGCTGCAATGGAGGTGCAGAGCCGCCAAAATCCTGATAAGCGCGTAATTCCGGCGGCAATGCTCTACTACCATGTAAACGATCCCATGACAGAAACTGAAAAAGGAAAACCCGATGAGCAGGAGATTGAGGATGCAATATTGGAAGAACTGCGCATGACGGGTATTGTAAGTGATGACGAGGAAATAATCGAACTTCTTGACAGTGACTTTGAAATGAAATCAAAAATTATCCCTGTAGCGCGGAAAAAGGACGGCAGTTTTACACAGGCATCGTCTGTGCTTTCCGATCAGGATTTTAATACGGTTTCCCATTTTGTAAACCATAAAATTAAGGAGTTAGGAAACGCGATTCTTGACGGAGAGATTTCGTTAAGCCCCTATGAACAAAACAGCCCCAAAGGAACCGCGACGGGCAGTGCTTGTACATATTGTGTTTACAGCAGTGTTTGTGGATTTGATAGAAAATTGGATGCAGAATTGGTGCGCCATTTAGAGGATATGGATCAGGAAACAGCAATGGAATGTATTCGCAAGAGTTTGGAGGAGGAAAACAGTGCGCAATAAGGTGGCGATAGGGATACAGAGCTTTGAAGAAATCCAGAATAAACAAGTTTTTTATGTGGATAAAACAAGTTTTATTAAAGAGTGGTGGGAAAATAATGATGAGGTAACGCTGATTACACGTCCTAGGCGGTTTGGGAAAACCTTGAATATTAGTATGCTGGAACAGTTTTTTTCTGTTGACTATGCAGGCAGGGGAGATTTATTTGAAAGTACTAACATATGGAAAGAAGAACGATACAGGCAGCTTCAAGGAACTTATCCTGTGCTAAGTATACGGTTTGCGGGGATAAAGGGAATTAACTTTATCGACACTCGAAGGCAGATTTGTCAGGAGATTGTGGAGGTATATAATCGAAACCGTTTTTTAATGGAACAGGAAAAAGTGGTGAGCGATAGTGACAGAGTGTTTTTTGAAGCGGTATCACGTGATATGGATAATGACATTGCAGCATTAGCTTTGAAAAAGTTGTCTGAACTGATGACAAGATATTACCATAAAAAAGTAATAATTTTACTGGATGAATATGATACACCAATGCAGGAAGCCTATTTGAATGGTTATTGGAATGAGCTTGTCACATTTATGGGAAGTTTATTAAATGCAACATTTAAGACAAATCCGTATCTTTGCAGGGGCGTATTGACTGGAATTACAAGAGTTAGTAAAGAGTCCATATTTTCAGACTTAAATAATCCAGAGGTGGTAACGACAACTTCTGATAAATATGCAGATTCTTTTGGCTTTACACAGCAAGAGGTTTCGCAGGCATTGTCTGTGTTTGGTTTGTCAGACCAAGAAGAAGCAGTACAGGATTGGTATAACGGCTTTACCTTTGGAGAGCGAACGGATATTTATAATCCGTGGTCAATTATTCATTTTCTTGAAAAAAAGAAATTTGCGGCTTATTGGGCAAATACAAGCAGTAATAGTCTTATTAGCAAATTAATACGCGAAGGAAGTAAGGATATAAAAATTACAATGGAGAACCTTTTAAATGGCGGAACATTTCATACAAAAATTGATGAACAGATTGTATTTGATCAGCTTGGACACAATGAGTATGCAATATGGAGCCTTCTGCTTGCCAGCGGATATCTTAAAGTGGAACAACATACAATGGATACAGATACCGGAAAAGAAGAATATATTCTAAAGCTGACAAATAAAGAAGTAAAGCTGATGTTCCAAGATATGATAGAAGGGTGGTTTAAAAACTATTCATCAGCATACAATGATTTTATTAAAGCACTGCTGCAGGGTGACAAAAAGGCTATGAATCATTATATGAATCAAATTGCCCTTGTAACATTTAGTAGTTTTGATGTTGGAAATAAGCCTTCCGGCAGAGCAGAACCAGAGCGCTTTTATCATGGATTTGTGTTGGGACTTATTGTTGAATTATCAGATCGCTTTCGGATTACTTCAAACCGCGAAAGCGGATTTGGCCGTTATGATGTTATGCTGACACCTAAAAATAACCATGATAATGCAATAATATTGGAGTTTAAAGTGCAGGATACAGAGGAGGAAAAAACATTGAAAGAATCTGTAGAGGCAGCATTGCGGCAGATTAATGAAAAAAAGTATGAAGCAGAGCTCATTGCAGAAGGCATTATGCCAGAGCGGATTCGCAAATATGGTTTTGCATTTGCTGGGAAAAAATGCTTGATAGGATAAAATGCACCCGCATAATTTGGAAGGAAAAGGAATTATGCGGGTGCATTGTGAAAGTAGCGGAAGTGTAAGATTTATGGGTAGAGTTCCCAATCACCGATCCATTTTTGTTTATTTAGGTCATACAAACGTCGATAAGTTTTGCCATCAACAGTTTTATAAAGCCAGACAGTATCACTTGATCGAATGCCTATTTCTGATACCGATTCGAATGGATAAGGATCTATGGTTGATGAATGATTAACAATATTGTATGTATTGCATATAAAAAATACAGACAAAACAGCAGCAGCAAATTTTATTATAGTTTCCAATATTTTTCATCTCATTTATAATAAATAGTTATAGTATTATCAAAAATTTTTGTTACAGTCGAGAAGTATTTTCCATTAACATATATATCATATGTACCTTTATCGTTATAAATATAATAAGCATTCTCGGAATTTATGATTGTATATTGTTCTAGAATTGTCGAAGGTATGTTCTGCGGTTTAGATTCTAAGATAAAAAAATCAGGTAAAAGTGAAAGAAGGAATATAAGCGCAACAGCGAGTATACCAGTTTTAGCACAATGTTTCTTAGTGAATTTATCTTTGTCTGTAATCCAGTTTATTCTTCTGCTGATATCTGTATCACTCCTGCTGCTAAATGGGGTAATACAGATATTTGCTAAATTTTCTTTCGGTTTTATATTTTGTATTTTGGCTATGTGAATTAGGCATTCTGTATAATCTAATTGTTCAAGGCAGCCTAGCTGTTTTATTACAGATGCATCAGAGCGAAATTCTTGAATTTCAATTATTTGTTTGCGCAAAATAATAATAAACGGATTCCACCAATATATAATATGAAGTAATTCACATAAAAAACGAATCCATAAATCTTTGTGATAGTAATGGGAGATTTCATGGGTAAGTATGTATTCCCAATATTTGGGTGATAAATCCAATTCGGGAAGGACAATACAAGGTTTAAAAAGCCCAAAAATAAACGGCGTGTCTGCCTGCGTGCTAATCTTAATTTGAAATTGTACCGGTTTTCGATATGTTTTATTGATGGATGCGACAACTTCATTTATAACAGGATTGTCATATGCTTTAAGCTTTTTTACCTTTTTTTGAGTGTCAAAATATGCGCTAATCAGTTTTATAAAAAAATATATGCTGCCTGCAATTGTTAACGCAATAAGAAGCGACATAATATCCCATTCTCTTCCTATAAAAGTAAATCGGGTTTTATATAGAGCAACATAAAATTTCGGAAAAATATGCGTAATATAAATGTTTCTCTGGGTAGGGAGTTCAAAAGGCAGAAGCAAACGAAGCAATATGACAACCATTAATGCAGCAACAAGATTCAAATTGTTAAATAATATAATTCTGGTTTTGTGCAGGAAACAGTGCAGCAATGCAATAATCATACCACTGAGTAAGGTTATATTGAGAACTGTCATAAATGTAATCATAGTGCTTTCTCCAAATTAAACTTCTGAGGAATTGGATTCTTCTTCCATAGATTTAAGAATTTCTTCTTTTCGCTTCAATATCTCTTGTTCAAGCATATTAAGCTCGTCCAGTGCTTCTTTTGAATGTTCTATTGGCACGAGTGCCGCTACGAGATTCGATGCACTGATACTCTTAGGCACTAAGAAATCAATAAATTTTTTTAAAACAGGTAGTTCCGCTTTTTGCGGATCGGCAATTGGTTTTAGCTTACGCGAAATTTTTTTGCCTACTTGTGTATAGCCATCCACTGCGATAAAATTCTTTTTTATAAGACTTTTTGTAATGCGCTGTACGCTGTCAATCGTTCCGTTCTCATCCCGCTCCACAATCTCTGCTACAGTAAGCGGTTCCTCGGATTCCCATAATATTTGCATAATTTCAATTTCACGGGTGGTTAATTTCATAGTTCTGACCAATCCTTTCTAGCTGGTATTGTAATCAATATCTGTATATGTGGTGTGTATAACAATTTATGCACTTTTTGCATATATATAGCACGTCTATGCATATTTTTTGTAATATTATTACCGTAACTCTAAGTGTATTATACATGGTATGGTATTATTTGTCAACTATTATCTTTGAATTTGACGATAATTGTTTAATAATTATTTTGTGTTATATTCTGGGATATTAAAAAGGGGAAAAAAGCAAAAAAAATTAAAAATATGTCTTGACAATAATTTTTGAAAGTGTATAATGCAATACAACAACTATCGTCCTATAAAACGACTGATTGCTAGCGATTGTTTTTTGAAATTATGAAAGATAGATTATCAGATTATTGATGTTAATAATTAGTTAGAAACTGTCATGAAATAACTTTTAATTTTGGCGCAGTATGAATCTGTATAAGCTAGGTGGAGGAATGAGGAGTACCGGGGTAAGCCGATTGACGACAACGACGCATATGTAGATTCAGACAAGTCAAAATGAAAGTTTATTTCATGACAGTTCCTTAAGACAAGTGGGAGATCACGTGCTGCCGTGAAATCATTTATATAAAAAATATGAATTGTTGGAAGCTGGATAAGGTAAATTGGGCTGGTATATAGAAAATATGGCAGCACATCTTGCTTGTTACCGTCTAAAATATCTTTGTACAGCTTCTATTAATTCCAGTTTTGAAAGGAGTTTTTAAAATGAGAAAAAAAGGTATAAAAGCGAAAATAGCACGTATTGCGCTGACAGCAGCTATGACACTTGCATTAGGTATTCCAGTATGTGCTGCAAGTGCAGAAGCAAATGCGGAAATTGCGAGAGGGGCGACACAGTATGCGGATTACAATTTGACAATTCATAGTGGTACTGTTGTTTATACAAAATCTGGTCAGAATTTTGCGCATCCTGCAGTTGTAAAAATGGAAGGTATGAGCGCAGGTCTTGGCTATGTAGAAGTAGCCACTTATGATGCGTCAACTCATAGTATGGCGTCTAAAGGAAAAAAGATAATATCAGGATTAGGTACTGTGACAATTGATCCAGCAGCAAATTATCCGGGGCAGTATATATGTGCAGGATTCTATAGGGAAGGCATAGAAGGGGAATATTCTATAAGAGGAAAGTTCTACTATGACGGAATTTAGTTCATAAAGAGAAAGTTTTTACTATTTCTATATGCAGAAAACGATACTTTAAAATGGATAACGCGAAATTAGATGTTAATGATTCATCACAGATGGTATTGTTTTTTGAAAATTTAGAAGTAGTAGAAGAGATATATAATGCAACTCCTCATAGGCATATTATGGGGAGTTGTAAATTCTTATTTCTTTTGTTGAGGAGAAGTTTATGATCGTATCAAATTCTGGGCTTTATAATATAGGGCTAGATTTAAGACGGGGGTTAACCAATAAACGGTTTTGGTCGACGCTTGGTGTTTTGGCATTTGTTTTTTCCCTTTTTATTGGATTAAGGGGAATCTGGCCGCTTACTACATATTATTATGGTGGTGATGCAGGCTATCGTGCATATGTGGGCAGGATGTTTACGCAGAAAATAATTATTCAATCTTTAATCGATTTGGCTGTATTTGCAAACTATTTTCCGTTTTTTGGAGCAGTTGCCTTTGCGTACACAATTGTGGATGACCGCAGGCATGGATATTGTTTACAGCAGATACAAAGAATAGGATTTTCAAAATATTATTGGAGTAAATTGACAGCCAGCGGGATTTTGGGAGGCTTAATGGGAACAATGTGTATAGTGCTTATTTGTTTGCTTTCGGCTATTTTAGTTGCATGGAATCCATTTACGAAAGAAGCTGTTGCGTATTATAACAGTTGGACGGACTATGATAATATAATAGGATATGTTGGCTGGGGATATGATGGAGCATATTTTTATGTAGAAAATCAGTGGGTATGGTGGATGCTGGGGTGTATAAAATATTTTGTGATGGGAACATTTTTTGGATTTCTTGCAGGGATAATAGCATTTTATACGAATAACAAAGTGATTTTGTATGCGGGAACGGTTATTTTTTTACTTTTAGAAGATAAGTGGCTGTATATGCTGATTCTTTTTTGTGGAAGGGATTCTTATATATCAAATATTTTAAGCAGATTTTTCCAACGGGCGAATATAAAGATGTTTGGTAATCTGTATCATTATTCCTTATTGTTGTTTCTGATAATTCTTTTGTTAAATTTTGCAATATATATTCAAAACAGGGTAGAGCATTTTTATATGGAAGGAGGAAGTATGGATGATTAAGCGTCAGCTTGAAACTACACTGAGAAAACCATCAGTTCAATTGAAACTCTTAGTTATTACATTCCTTTTTATACCATCATTAATAGAACAGTCAGGAATTATGGAAACGCTTACGGGAGAAATTAGAAATGGCGGAAAGCCAACAGTTGCGATTATGCTGCTCTATACGTTTAATTATTTATATTTTTATGTAGATATTTTTATTGTGGGTTTTATTTTATTGATACCCGATATTATTCGAGATGAGCATATTGAAAAACAATCTATTATAATGAATATTGCAAGAAAAAAGGCAGCGGTTGCAGCAATCTCAAGGATTGTTTGTTTTTGTGCTGCCTATGTGGCATGGTTTGTCTTTTTAACTGTGGTGATTGCTGGTTTGTGGTTTCGTGATTTTTCTCTTGAATGGCCTCGTTTTATTAGTATTATACAAAGACGGGTATCAAGGCAAACAGATTTTTATATGGAATTTATTATGCTGCCTGATAATTGTTTAGACTACCCTGTACCCATTGCAGTATTTTTGGTTTTGCTGCGCAGTACGCTTGGGTTTATTTTTCTGGGAATGCTCGCAAGCTTATCTGCACTGTTGACGAAAAAAATAAAAACAGGCGTTGGCATTGTGATTTTTTTATTGGTGGCTGCATTATTTTTATATTATGATTTTGACGGTGGTTTTCTGCGTTATTTTGATGGTTCTGCGCCGCTTCTAAATGCACGGGTAACAATTGATCTAATCAAATGGACAATTGTACCGTTTTTTACATTTCGAAGCATGACAGACAATTTTACAGATTGGATACAATACGGGATTTTTATGGGATTGGCACTGTGTTTGATTACAGGCGCTGGAATATGGTGCTATTATCAAAAGGGGGACTTAGGCGATGCAGATCAAAATGAATAATGTTTGCAAAAAAGTGAAAGGTGCAGACCTTTTAAGTGATATCAGCCTGACAATGGAGTCAGGGAATATCTATGGCTTTGTAGGCGATAACGGTGCAGGGAAAACCGTATTATTTAAAATATTACTTGGATTAATGAAAAAGACATCTGGATCGATTACGATTAATGGCGCAGAACTTAATGACTTATTGCAGGATGTTGGTTTTGTAATTGAACGACCAGAGTATATTCCTTATTACAGTGCATTTAAAAATCTTGCAGTCATTGCCGCCTATCATAAAAAGGCAGACCATGAACGGATTCGGGAAGTGCTTACCATGTTTGGATTAGATCCAGAGGATAAGAAAACAGTGGGGAAATATTCGCTTGGAATGAAACAGAAGTTAGCTTTGGCAATGGCATTTCTGGAAGATCCTGCGGTTTTGATTTTGGATGAGCCGTTAAGTGCTTTAGATGAGAGTTCTGTCAGCCATGCAAGAGAGAAGATTTTAGAAGCAAAAGCACAAGGAAAGTTAATAGTGGTTGCTTCTCATTATAAAGAAGATATCCAATCACTGTGTGATGTTGTGTATAAAATGAAGGCGGGGCGGATTGTGGCTGAATGCAGGGAAGAACCAATGAACGCTGTTAATTTATAAAACTTGTAATTAAAAATCTGCAAATCATCAAGATACTATTGAATTATCCGCTATTTCTGTTAAAATATAAAAGGAAAATTGCTAAAAATTATCTTATTATAAAGTAAATGGAGGATTAGGATGACATATGAACAATTCCGCAGTGATTTGCTGCGAAAATTGGAGGAAAAGACAAATGATCTGGGGTATAAAGAGGTAAAGTATTATCCGGATGGATTCACTTCGGAAGATCCGGCAGATTTATCGACTATACGTAATACGAATGTGAAATACCATAGGTTGGAGTCGGATATTTTAAAAGGGGATTTCGTGCTTTTAATGGTGGGAACAGAACATCATCAAATCTGCCGCTTTTCAGTTAGTGATTTATATGAAGCATTTGGACAAAACGGTTGGGAATCTGTTTGGACAATTGTTAACTCTCATTTGGCGGAATCCAAGAAATATGCAGAGTTAGGGATTATGGAATTAATGCAGAAAAATGAGTACGATGCATTGAAGGATAAACTTTTTATCCGACCATTGAATTTCAATGATCATCGTTTTGAACTTAAGGAAAATGTCTATAGACGTGTCGGAGATATGGTGCTGGTGCTTTATGTTCTGGGAAATGATGTTTGGGATAATGAGCGCCATAATGTAATGTCGATGAAAATGCCAAGATTAATGATGGAGAAATGGGGACGAGATGAGGATGAGATCTGGGACAGTGCAATGACCAATACCTATATGATGGCACCGCCGAGGATGTATCTTAATCCAATGGATGCGTACAAACCGCCGTATTATAAAGGTGCATTTATGGCTTTGAACAGTGATATTCACTCGATTTCGCCCATGTCAATTCCAACCATAACAACAACGACGCAGATGAACGGAGCAATCGCGATGTTTTATCCGGGTGTGAAAGAGCGGCTTGCCGAATTATTCGGAGGCGATTACTATGTAGCGTTTTCGAGTATTCATGATGTACGGCTGCATAAAAAAGGAAGTATGTCACCAAGACAGATTCTGCAATGTATTAAGGATACCAATAATATGTTCGATCCAAAGGATATTTTATCCCGCAAGGTGTATCTGTATGAGGCAGCGACAAAAGAACTAAAACAGTTGGTAGTGTGACAGTTTCTAATTATAGAAATAATACGAATAGAAATAATACGAATAGAAATAATACGAATAGAAATAATACGAATAGAAATGATAGATACAATTGCGTAAAGATGCGGGACTCGCATCTTTGCGCAATTTGTTTTTGCACAGTTTACCACTGCGTCTTATGAAAGAAATTATAAAAAATTAATAAATATGATGCAATTATGATGCAAAACTCCTGTATACTGAATGTAATTACGTTGATAGGAGTTTTTTCTATTACGAAATCAATTGGGAAAGGAATCGAGTATGAGCAATAATAGAAAAACAGCGAAAAAGTTTATTGTAGTTTGGCTGCTTGCGGTGATATGCTGCCTATGCTGTCCACTGCCGGATATTGCAGCCGCAAAAGAGCGGTTTATAATTGACGCACAGATGCTGCCTTCGACCAAGCAGACATATGATATTTTGGTTACAATTGAAAATCAAGGAGAGGACTGGGAAGGAGCTGCGCGGCTGATGCTTGACAATGTTTACAGAGAATCCGGTAAATGTGCTTATGACACAGTGCTTTCATTGCCACAAGGCAGCACAAAACAGTTTACCATTAGGATGCCAAAAGCAACGATAGAGAGTACAGAAGGGACTATCCATATTTCTTTGATGGAGAAAGAAAATAAAATAATAGCAAGTAAGGAGTTTCCGCGGCTTTTGCAGAATATTGTAGAAGGAATTAAAATGGGAATTCTAAGTGACAGCTATGCGGCGCTTACATATTTAGATATGGGAGGACGAGAATTATATTACCATAACAGAAGCTTGCCAATTAGGCTGTTACAATTAAATCAAGACAATTTAAAAATGCGGCTGCCTGAGTTGGAACTTCTAGTGATTGACAATTTTCATACAGAGGTGTTAGACAATGAAACAGTTGACGCATTGGCGCATTGGGTGGATGACGGCGGTGTATTGATTGTCGGCACGGGCAGTTATGCCAAGGATACACTGGGCGGACTGGGATTTTTGGGAGTGGAATGCCGCAAAATCAATGCACCTGCGGGGATAGAACAGGAAAACGTTATTTCTTCTTATGATTACGTAATGAACCAGCTTCCGCTGGCGGAATTAAGGGATAAAAACAGCTTTTATGAAATTGACGCAGATAATATAGCGCTTGCAGCATCGCAGAATAGTGGCTCTGTGGGAATCCTTTCCTATTCTCTGCTTGAGTTTGGTAAGCTGGGAGTGGAGAATCTAGGGGGCGTCACACAGGAGGGGTATGTAAAGAACTACTTATTGAGCATTATATGCAGTTATGCTGATTCCAGTGATGGATCGGACGCCTATGATTTCCTTAATACATATGCTGTCAGCAGTACGTTCAACAGACTATTACGCATACTGGGAAATAGCAGCAGGCTGGATTTTAGCGTTCTGCAATGGCTGATTGCGTTGTATGTAATATTTATAGGTCCCGGGTTGTATTTAATTCTGCGGTTTATTAAGAAACGGGACTGGTATTGGATAATGGTGCCGGTAACGACACTGATAACCGTTTTTCTGGTATATTGGGCAGGCAGAGGGTTTGAGGTAGACAGTACCAGTGTCTATAGCGTAACGATAGAGAATCTTGCAGATACACAAAATGCCATAACTTATCTACATTGTTTAGACGCAGGACATAAGGAGTGGGAACTGCGTTTAGCAAAGGAGTATGACTATGTAGGCTCTGCAATAAAAAAAGATTATACAACTGCAGAGGGTAACTATTTTTATCATGTTCAAAAGAAAGGGGATAGATTATATTTCGGTATTAATCCAACAACCGGTTTTGAGGATGCTTATTTACAGGCTGGAGTTGCCAAGGAACCAGAAAGCGGCAGCTTAATCATCAATAATGATGAAACGATATCTAATTTTACAGAGCATACGTTTCCTTACTTTGCCATAGTGGATCCGGATGGTGACAGATTGAAGATATATGAGAACCTATCGGCAGGAGAAACCATTGCACTTTCTGAATTAAAAGAAGATTACAGTGGTAAATTGATAGGAAGGCGTGGGGATATTATGAGTGATTACATATATAATTATTTGGACGATAAACTCCATGGGCAAGATGCAGAAAATGGAAATATAATTACAGCTTTGGGCTTGGGGATTACATCAGTATATGCACAGGGAAATTTGAAAAAAGATACAGTGGTTATCGGTGTAACGCCAGATTGGGACAAAGTGGTAGATGACAAATGTAATGAAGTTTCTTATCGCTGCCTATATGCGGTTATGGGGGATAAATATGCTATACATTGAAAACTTAACGAAACAATATGGTAGTTTTACAGCAGTGAAAAATTTAACATTGCACATACCAGAGGGGGATTTGTTCGGGTTTGTTGGGCCGAACGGTGCGGGAAAAACAACGACAATTCGTATTGTTTGCGGACTTCTGAAAGCAAGCAGCGGATCGGTTAGAATCGGTGAATCACAAGCGCCTATCGGAAGCAAAGAGATGAAACGTCAGATTGGCTATGTGCCGGACTTTTTCGGAGTATATGATAATCTGAAAGTGCGGGAGTATATGGACTTATATGGTTCTATGTATGGAATGCGTTCAAGAGATATCGAGAAGATATCAGATGATTTGCTGGAATTGGTCAATCTTTCGGATAAAAAGGAATTTTATGTCGATACGCTTTCGCGTGGTATGAAACAGCGTCTTTGTGTGGCGCGTGCGCTGCTGCACAATCCGAAACTGCTAATATTGGACGAGCCAAGTTCCGGACTTGACCCAAGGGCACGTGTTGAGATGAAAGAACTATTGAAAAACTTGCATACAATGGGAAAAACCATTGTGATTAGTTCGCATATTCTTTCAGAATTATCGGAAATGTGCACCAGCATTGGGATTATGAATCACGGGGAGTTGGCGGCGTCGGGGCGCATTGAGGATATTATGACGCAGATTGCGGGCGGGCGGCGCATACATATTCAAGTGGCTTCCAATATGGAAACCGCAGTGCGCGTTGCCAAGGAACAGGCAGGCGTTACAGTAGAGTCCGTCAGGGAAAATGAAATGATTATTATCAATAACAAAACAGATGAGCAAATCAGTATGTTTATTGGTCAGCTTATTCAAAATCAGGTAGTTTTAACAGGCTTTTTCCGCGAGGAGGGGAGTTTGGAATCGTTGTTTATGCAGTTGACGGGAGAGGAAGAAGTTTGAATAAGGAGCGTTTTCAAACGATTTATTGGAAGTCTGCCAAAGCGAGGAGGTATTGGAATGAATTTACGAATCAATCCCATTATTAAAAAGGATTTGCAGGTAACGGTGCGTAATATGCGTTTTAGCTGGGCGCTGTTTGCTTATGAAGGGGTATTGGCACTGGCGTTTTTAATGGCGCTTGCGGTGATAAAAGAAGAAAACAGTGGTATTTACGGCAGCGCCAATTTCTATAGTGAGTTAATTTATTTATTTCCAATTATTGGAATTGTGCAGGTCTGTATTGTGACATTGATTGTGCCGATTATAACAGCATCTGCCATTTCAGGTGAAAAGGAACGGCAGACATTCGATATTATGCTGACGACTTGTATGTCGCCGTTTACGATTGTAGTTGGGAAAGTGTTTTCGGCAGTGTTGCGGATTTTGTTTTTTGTGGCTGCCGGAATGCCGGTTATGGCGCTATCCTTTGTTGTAGGCGGGCTGAATTGGAGCAATCTGTTTTATTTTGTGCTCACGATTATTCTTTTGTCGGTGCTTTCGGGGAGTATTGGAATTTTTTGCTCCTCGTTCTGCCGCAGGTCAATTGCAGCAGTGATTTTTTCCTATGCGTGGTATTTTGTAATCTATATAATGACGTTTGTTCCTTCAATAATGAGGAGGTTGTGGTGGGAGGAAACGTCTATGGGCGAAACAATGCTGTTTTGGCTGTTTAATCCCATTATCTTTTTTGAAGAATTTTTTATGCAGATGATGACGGGAGAATCTTTGTTCGGTACACAAGGCTCAAGATTTACTAGAAATGAAGTGGGGGATTATACGTATTATTTGTCGCAGGGAAAAGAGTGGTTGTTTTTATCGGCGGCGTGTATATTGCTGATGTCGGTTTTGTTTATGTATGTCGCAGCGTGGAAGGTCAACCCCATGCACTCCTTTACCATAAAACTACGCAAGATAAAACATTAATTTGTTGGAAAATGTTAAAATAAACATTAATGTTGATGAATCCGCCTTCCATTGATGCGATAGAGAACATATTATTCCTGTGGAGTGCAAAGCAGCAGAGTATGTGAAGGCGAAAAGTTAAATGGTTTACCGCAAAAAGTATCGTCCGCAGTATGCAATTCGGATATCGGGAAGAAATTTCGGCATGGCAGAGGGGCTCCGTGCGGTTTATTGTATTGGGGATATGGAGGAATAAGGAATTAAATGGAACAAAAGGAATTTCTAAAAACAATTCAAGCCTATCGCCGCAGGCTGAATCTGGCAGCATTTATAAAATACTCTGTTTTTGCGTTAAGTGTTGCGGTGGCTGCGGGGATTTTGATACAGGCTGCAGCTTTGCTGATACCCTTGTACTATGTAAATTTCTATACGCTGTTTACATTGCTTAGCGGTGAATTTGCGGCAATAACAGTATGGATTCTAAGGCGGATATCCTTAAAACAGGCAGCGCTTACAATGGATAGTTTCGGTTTTGCGGAACGGATTGTAACTGCCTATGAAAATCTGCCGCAGAAGGGCATTTTGGTTGAAATGCAGCGAAAGGATGCAATGCGGCAGCTTAGAGCGCACAAGGATAAGATTCGGATTGCGCTTTTGCCATCTTGGAAAAAGCTTGTGCTGCTGCTGGGATTAAGCGCAGCATTGACAGGGCTTGGATTGACACCTTCTGCCCAAAAAGAAAATGCCAAGGAACAGCATCAATTAAAAGCGGAAGCAAAAGAGAAAGTGCAAGAGATTACAGAAGCTGTGGACAGCCTGGTAGAGTTAGGGAAGAAAGCAGAAGAAATTACGCCGGAGCAGCAGGCGGCATTGCAGCAGATGATCGAAAGCCTGCAGTCTTCTCTCGTAGAGTACCAGCAGGCACAGTCAACAGAGATGATGAAAGCGGCAGAAAGCAAGCTAAATTATAAATATGAAAATATTAGCAGTGACCTGTACAATATGGCGCAGAATTTGCCAAGCAATGCATCACAAATGCTGACAGAGGAAGCCTTGCAATATATGGAGTCTATGCAGCAAGCGGCGCAGCAGATACAAGAATTAAACGGCAGCGAATTAGCCCAAGGAATCCCGTTTTCTAATGGTTTTAACGGAAAAATTAACCAAGGAGATACAGCGCAAGGCAATAACAGCGGACAAAACAGCGGTAATGATGCGGCGGGTTCGGGCGCAAGCAGTTCGGGTGGGCAAAATAGTGGTAATGGTCAAAGCCAAGATGGAGGAACGGGTCAAGGTGATAGCGCAGGTCAAGGCGGAGAAACGAACCAAGGCGATGGAACAAGCCAAGGTGATGGAACGAACCAAAACGGAGGAACAGGTCAAGGCAGCGACTCAGGCGACAATGGATACAACGGTCAGGGGCAGGATAATGGAGAGGGTTCTGGCGGCGGCAGAGGAACAGGGAGCACTAATGCGGAACATGATTATGTTAGTGTTCCCAATCGAATCGCAGAGGGCAGCAATCTTGCTGGAAACACCTTAAACCATGAGGATTCTACGTATTTCCGCGCACAGAGCGGGATAAGCTGGGAGGGAGAGCATATTTCTCACGAAGCAGTAATCGGCAGTTACAAGGAGAACGCTTACGAAGGGATTGCTGCTGGAAAATATCCAAGTGGAATGGAGGAAATTATTAAGGAGTATTTTGCAAGCTTTTGATTTGCTGTGCAGTGTAACTATGGCTTGGGATGCGTGAAGGACACATAAGACTATTGCTATGAAGAAGTACGCTACATTACAAGAATAACTATGGGTTTGGATGTGTGAAAGACACACAGGGGGTAAAAAACATGGGAGAATGGGATAACAGTAGAATGCACGATCCGGCATATATGGCAGAACGGATTGCATCGTGTGAGGCAGAGATTGCCAAGGGGATTGTCGGACAGCGTGAAATTATTCGTCAGGTGCTGCTTGCCATGCTTACTGGCGGCAATGTACTATTGGAGGGAATGCCGGGCTTGGGCAAAACCATGCTGGTCAGTACGATTGGCAAAGTTTTTGACTTGTCATTTAAACGAATACAGTTTACGCCGGATTTAATGCCGAGTGATGTAACGGGAACCAATATTATTATAAAGAATGAAAAGGGCAGTGCTTTTTCTTTTGAACAGGGGCCAATATTTGCGCATTTAATTCTGGCGGATGAGATTAACCGTGCCACACCAAAAACACAGTCGGCATTACTGGAAGCTATGCAGGAACATACGGTTACAGTGGGCAACGAAAGTCATACGCTTGCGGAGCCGTTTTTTGTGCTGGCAACGCAGAATCCGATAGAGAACGAAGGAACATATCCATTGCCGGAAGCGCAGCTAGACCGCTTTATGTTTAAGATTTTGGTGCGTTTTCCTTCAAAGGAGGATTTAAAAAATATCGTGGCGTTAACGGAGGGAAGCCAAGCGCCTGTTATAGAGAAACAGATGGATGGAGCGGGATTACTGGCGGCACGTACGTTGGTCAATCAGATTCCAATTGCAGATGCTGTGCTGGATTATCTGCTGGATCTCGTAATGGAAACACATGCTGCGAATCCGCATATTCAGGAGGGCGCAAGCCCAAGAGCGGCGCAGGCGTTAATCCGTGCGTCACGGGCAAAGGCGTTTTTGGAAGGACGTTTCAATGTATCTTTTCAGGATGTATCGCAAATGGCGTATCCGGTTCTGCGTCATCGGATTATCCCAAGCTTTGACGCAATTAGTGAGGGGATTAGCGAGGACGATATTATCCAAGAGATTTTGGCGGCAAAAAAAACGTAAAGGGACATAGTTAAGAAAGTATAATAAAGAAAGGGGCTGCCGCATTAAGGGGAATAGATGCCAAGATATGATAACACTGTGATGTATTTCGCACTATATCTTGTATAATCAAAGCTTATTGCAACAACCTCTTGCAGATAGGAGTATTTGGCGAAAATGATACCAGATGCAGTATTTTTTCATAAATTGTCGCGTCTTCGGATGGCAATGGGGCATCGTGCTTCCATGAATTTAACAGGAAACCATAAGTCTACACAGAAGGGTTCTTCAATGGAGTTTTCGGACTTTCGGGAGTATATGCCGGGGGATGATATCCGTCGTATTGACTGGAATGCTTATGGGCGGTTAGACAGGCTTTATATTAAGGAATATATGGAAGAAAAGGAGGCAGTAATCTCCATCCTTCTCGATACAAGTGCGTCAATGCTGTATGGCGAGAAGAAAAAGAGCGAACTTGCCTGTATGCTGGCAGCAACGTTTTCTTATATTGGATTAAACAATATGGATCGCGTAGTGCTTTATGATATGAAAGACCTACAGAACGGCAAAATGCAGCCGCCTTTTATGGCAGGCGGCGGGAATAAGGCACTGCCACGCCTTGCGGACTGGTTAAACCAGCGCACCTTTAGCGATACGG
>ERZ778516.998-NODE-998-length-22702-cov-4.133925_pt1 | contig 22702 bp, 15 predicted proteins | sample MGYA00510342_ERZ778516 | MGnify/ENA primary metagenome ERZ778516 (study PRJEB29527, sample SAMN07138961) | mouse gut metagenome | material: feces | host: mouse | place: China:Nanjing | collected 2016-01-25 ... | reverse complement strand
CGGACAAACTTCAGGATGCAGACAACCTGAAAAACCGCTATGGCTTGCGTGTGATCGCACAGGTACCTAAGGTGCATAAGAAACGTGTCTGGGTTGGATTTGACCGGCTGTTTGCGCGTATGGGGGGACTTCCTTTATATGAGAGGGATGCGGCTGCGCTTGCAAAGGTTGCAGCGCAGAGTGTGATGGCGGAACTGATGGCGATGGGAACTTTAAAGGATGGCACAATTGCATTTACTGGAAATGTCGCGCTGGAAGAAATGAAAAAACTAATTGCTGAAATGGAATGGGGTGATTCCTGTACGGTAAAGTGCGTCCACAATATTTTAAACAACCCGTCCGCCGTGCCGGAAATAATGAATGCGGAGTATATAGTGCTGATAGAGAAGCAGGAGGAAAGCAGTTACACACAGATAACAAGGGAACTTTCAGAACTTGCCGCATGGAAGAAAAAGGTTCTTGGATTTGTTGTGGTTGGTGTGGATGCAATACCGTAAGTATTGTAAAAACTATAAAAGCAGTTATAAAAAGGGGCAGAGCCACAAATGGTTCTGCCCCTTTGTTCGTTTGCGAATTTTTGGTATTGAGGCGGTTAATATTTTTTTTCTTGTATAAAAAAAGTTTATCGTGTATAATACCGCATGAGTGACTTGGAGCAGATTTCAGACGGGGAAGTCGGGAAACGTTTATATAAGGAATACAATATTTGCTGATAAAAATTATACGTAGGATGATTATTGTGTCGATCGGGATGTTCAAATAGATCGACAACTTAATCTTTTGCATGTTAGAATGCTTATGCATAATATCAACTCATCAATTGTGTTAGGTAAGGGAGGGGGACAAGCCCATCTGACATGCGAGAGCAGCATGGGGATATGAATTTCTTTTGACTTATTTTAGGAAAACAGGAGGAAAAATGGAAATGGGTCAATCCAGATTGAAAAGATGGATTAGTATGGTAATATTCAGTGCCATACTATTACTGTTGTCCGTTCTTGCAATCCCCTCCTTGGCGCAGGGTGCGCAGGGGGATAAAGGAAATATACTTGAAGTGGAAGCGGTTCCGGGCTGTTCTGCAAAGGAACTTCAGGCTCTGTTAGACTCAAATGCGGATGGCAGGTATGATGCGCTGGTAGTTAATATTCCAGCCGGGACTTATAAGTTAAACAGTACACTTTACATATCGTCAGGAACCACCATTCATGCTTCAAAGGAGGCTTATCTGGTTAAACAGCGGGTATATGGCGCGGTGCTAGAGGGGAAGCTTGTAAATGACAGGGGCGGTTATGGTGGATGCCATGATATTACTGTGGACGGCGGTGTATGGGATAGCAAGCCGGTAATGGATGGCAAGGAGGGGACGGAAACTTTCCGCTTTATCCATTGCAGTAATGTGACTGTGAAAAATGCTGTGCTCTGCAATGTTCCCGAGGGAAGCCATCTGATGGTATTTGCAGGGACGACGGATGCCCTGGTTGAGAACTGTGAGTTCTACGGTTACGGGAAGGGCAGAGGAGGAAAATTGCCGAAGGAGGCAATCCAGTTAGATATTGCACATGATGTGGGGACAACACCAACCTTGCAGGAGGTTTTGTGGGATGAACTGCCCTGCCAGAATATAACAGTTAAGGACTGTAATTTCCACGATTTTTCACGCGCTTTCGGCAGCCACACGACGGTGAAGGGGATCTATCATAAAGGGATTTTGCTTAAAAACAATACCGTAAGGGATATGTCGGATATTGCGTTTAAATTGTTTAACTACATTGATACCACGGTGGAGGGAAATACCTTTTCTAATTGTTCGTGGGGGGTGTTTGTCTACACATGGCTTAACAATCAGGACAGTGTGACCGAGGGACAGATGTTTTTGGAACCGTTAAAGGAAAGGGAAATCTTGGTTCCGGATAATTGTAATATTATTATACAAAAAAATACATTTAATATGGGAAAAAGTACGGGGGATGCCGTGAGGGTTTGTGGGTCAGAGGAACTTCCGGTTTCAGGGGTTACGGTAAAGGATAATCAGATTTCCGGTGGGCGTTACGCTGTGTTTGCCACCTATGCGCCAAAGATTAGGATATCGGAGAACCGGATTAGCGGCACGAGGGCAAACGGAATTTTACTTGAGCAGGAATGCGGATATTCGCTTGTGCAGAATAATACTGTGGAAGGTGCGGGAGGAAAGGCGGCCATTGGTATTTATACCGGCTCCGATGATACAATTGTATCAGGGAATAATATTTCCGGGGCTGAGGGTGCGGGGATTCTTCTGTATGACGGCGTTAAAAACTGTATTGTTGGTGCTGAGGGAAAAGAAACAAAAGCAACAGGTGGAAACCGGATTGTAAAACCGGGGACAACGGGGATTCATATTTCGGAGGGCTGTACGGGAAATACTGTCCAGTATAATAAGGTAGAAAATACTGCGGAAGCGGGGATATGGGTATATTCATCCAAAAATAATAAGATTTTGTATAATTCCATTATCTCACCGAAGCAGGCAGGAATCCATGTGACGGGAAAAAGTTCCGGCAGCACGGTAAGCAATAATACAGTTACCAATCCGGGAACGGACGGTGTGCGCCTGCATGAATCGGAAAAATGTAATGTGGTTTCCAACACAATTACGAAACCGGGTAAAAACGGTATTAATGTAACGCAAAAGTCCAACAAATCCGCAGTCAAGAAAAATAAAATTGTATTGGCGGGGGAGGATGGAATCTGGATTTCCGGCAGTACAAGCTGCACAGTTTCTTCAAATAATATAGAAAAATATGCTGTGGCGGCGGAGAAAAACTATGGGATAGGTATTTATCAGTCAGGAGGTACAAAGTCTGCAAATACAAAGGTGGAGAGCAATGTAATCGTTGGCACTGGAAAAAGGACGGGGGACAATGCCGTCCATGTCAGCACTTCCGATTATGTAAAGGTAAGCAAAAACAAGATAAAGACACCAGCGGGATACGGGATTTATATTTATAAGGGAAAATATGGGAAACTCGAAACAAACCAGATCACCAAACCTGTAAAGGGTGGTATTTATGTGACGACTGCCTGCGACCAGGCTAATATTGCGGGAAACACCGTGATAACCCCGGGGGATACGGCGGTAATGACATATCAGGCGAAGGGATCGAAAGTAACCGGAAATATAGTTAAAGTGACGGAGGGGATAACCGCTGTCCGGATCAGCCAGTCCGACAACACGGCGGTAAAGAAAAATAAGATAACGGGAGCCACGGGGAAAGCTGCGGTATGGATTACGGGTTCCGAGGGCTGTGTGGACGAGGAGAATATAGCGGAGTAGGAATGGGACTTCCCCAAAAAAAAGCTTGCAATTTGGAAAAAACTATGATATACTGCTTCTCCGTGAGACATTATATTTTTCCTTGCTCCCATTTTTGGGGGCCAGAGACCAGAAGGAGGTGCAGACAACTATGAATCAGTATGAATTAGCCTTAGTTGTAAGTGCAAAGATCGAGGATGAGGCCAGGGCAGCAGTTGTAGAGCAGGCGAAGGAGCTTGTTACCAGGTTCGGCGGCAATATCACGAATGTGGAGGACGCTGGCAGAAAAAGACTGGCTTATGAAATCCAGAAGATGAAAGAAGGACATTACTATTTCATCCAGTTCGACGCTGACGCGACAACGCCAAACGAGATCGAGCAGAGAGTTCGTATCATGGACAATGTCATCAGATTTTTGTGCATTAGACGGGACGCTGAGTAAGGAATCTTCAATGGAGGTAATTCCGTTATGAACAAAGTTATTTTGGTAGGAAGATTGACAAGGGACCCGGAAATCAGATATTCCCAGGGCGCTAACGCCATGGCGATCGCACGTTTTTCTATCGCGGTGGATCGCAGATTTAAGCGCGAGGGTGAGCCGGATGCCGATTTCTTTAACTGTTCTGCTTTCGGGAAGCAGGCGGAGTTTGTTGAGCGCTATTTAAAACAGGGAACCAAGATGGTTGTTGTGGGGCGCATCCAGAACGATAATTATACAAATAAAGATGGGCAGAAAGTTTACAGCGTGCAGATCATGGTGGACGAGCTTGAATTCGCCGAGAGCAAGAATGCATCGGCGGGCAGCGGTGATGGCACTTTTGCGCAGCCGGCTGCGAGACCGACCCCTGGGGCAGCGGCAAACGACGGTTTTATGAATGTGCCGGAAGGCATTGACGAGGAGCTGCCGTTTAATTAGTGTTAGAGGATTGGATAAGGAGGAAATAGATATGCCATTCAATAAGGAAAAGGGCGCTGACAAGGGCGACGCTTCCATGAAGAGAAGGGTAACCCGCAGAAGGAAAAAAGTTTGCGTATTCTGCGCTGACAAGACGAGTGCGGGCATCGATTATAAGGATGTAAACAAACTTAAAAGATTTGTTTCCGAGAGGGGCAAGATCCTTCCTAGAAGGATTACCGGTAGCTGTGCAAAGCATCAGAGGGCTCTTACCGCAGCCATCAAGCGTGCGCGCCATGTGGCATTGATGCCGTACACATTAGAGTAAAATTTTTACAGGACAAAACACCGCAGCGGCGAAAACCGTTGTGGTGTTTTTTTAATGGATACAAATGTACAAAATATAAGGTAGTCATTGACAAAATTGTATGACTAAGTTAAGATATGAAAGAAGGAAACGGGTGGCAAGGGAAATATTTTGTGACAGGAGGGTTTATGGGAGAAGAAAAAAAGATGTTGAGCCTAGTGGTGCCAGCCTATAATGAGGAGGCGGTTCTTGAGGTCTTTTACCGCGAAACGGAGCGGGTGACAGCCCGGATGGATGTGGAAATTGAATATCTTTTTGTGGATGACGGTTCAAAGGATCGGACACTTTCAATTTTGCGGGAGATGGCAGCCAAGGATAAGAGGGTTCACTATGTGTCGTTTTCGCGCAATTTTGGCAAGGAGGCGGCAATCTATGCAGGGCTTCAAAATGCAGTGGGGGATTATGTGGTTATTATGGACGCGGATCTGCAAGACCCGCCCACGCTCCTGCCACAGATGCTAGAAGCGGTTGTTAAGGATGGCTATGACTGTGTGGGAACCAGGCGGGTATCACGGAAAGGGGAACCGCCGGTGCGCTCCTTTTTTGCAAGACTTTTCTACAAACTAATCAACCGGGTATCGAAGACCGAGATTGTGGATGGCGCAAGGGATTATCAGCTTATGAGCCGCAAGGTTGTGGAAGCCATTTTATCCATGGGGGAATACAACCGTTTTTCCAAGGGAATATTCGGCTGGGTCGGCTACCGCAAGCAATGGCTGGAATATGAGAATATTGAGCGCGCGGCAGGAGAAACAAAATGGTCATTCTGGAAATTATTATTGTATGCGATGGATGGTATTATCGCATTTTCAACTGCGCCGCTTGTGCTTTCGTCAGTTCTCGGTTTCCTGTTCTGTATTATTGCGGTGGTGATGACAATAGTAATTATAATCAGGACCTGTGTTTTTGGTGACCCGACACCGGGGTGGCCGTCCCTAGCATGTATCATTATTTTTGTGGCGGGTATCCAGCTATTCTGTCTGGGTATTTTGGGGCAGTACCTTGCCAAAGCATATCTCGAAACAAAAAAGCGTCCGATCTATCTGGTTTCGGAGGAAGTGCTCGGGGAGAAGGAACGGCTTTTGGATAAATAGCATCAGTTGTAAGGAATAGCTATATCACGGGAAAGAAAGGTAGTAGTTGATGAGAACGGAAGAATATGGGAAACGCCAGAAGACAAAATATTTTTTACTCTACACTGTGGTGTTCCTGCCGGTGGTCTGGCTTGTATTTCGGTATTTCTTTCATGGAAACCGGACTTTTGTGTGGATGCCTGACGGTTGGCGGCAGCATTATAAAGGGCTATTGTATTATTCGGAATGGATAAGGGAGGTTCTTAGAAGGATTTTTGTGGAGCATAATTTTGAACTTCCCGCCTACAGTTTCAGTATCGGCTATGGCTCGGATGTACTGACAACGCTGCATTACTATGCGATTGGCGACCCGCTTACATTGATTGCCGCTTTTATCCCGGAAGAGCATATGCTGAGGTTCTATGAGATATTGCTTATATTGCGCCTCTACCTGGCAGGAGTGGCATTTTCATGTTATTGTTTTTATCGCGGGAAGAGGGATAACTGCGCCGTGCTGGCGGGAACATTCCTCTATGTCTTCTGCGGTTATGCGCTCTTTGCAGGTGTGCGCCACCCCTATTTTATTAACCCTATGATCTACCTGCCGCTTTTGCTTTTGGGTGCGGAAAGATTTATGAAAGAAAAGAAAGGGGGACTCTTTGTCGGGAGCGTGTTTCTTTCTGCGGTAAGTAATTTCTATTTCTTTTACACACTCGCTTTCTTTACGGCATTGTACGTGGTTTTTTGCCTGGTTTTCCGGTACGGGCGAGGGGAATGGAAAAAAGCTCTGCAAAAGCTTATTGGGCTGGCAGGATATGCAGTGCTTGGTGTGATGATGGCAGCGGTAATCCTTCTGCCGGTGATTTTGATGTTTATGGGAAATTCGCGCCTTTCGACCGGGTATACATTTGAGCCGCTCTATGGCAGCAGGTATTACGGGTCATTCCTGCCAGCTTTTTTGTCCTACGGCACACCGGGTTTCTGGTGTCGGATGGGATATGCGGGAATTGCAGTTGTGGCGCTGGCCTCGCTGTTTTCCGGAATATATAAAAAGAGGGGGCAGGAGGGGGGAGGCTTTGATATCCCCCGCCTTGCGCACGGAGCAGCTTTTTTGCTGCTCACCATCTTTTTGCTCCTTCCTGGTGCCGGGTATGTACTGAATGGGTTTGCCTATGTTTCAAACCGGTGGGAGTACAGTTACAGTATGTTGGTTGCCTTTATCCTGGTGATGGAATGGAAAAAGATATTTTGCCTTAGTTTAAAAAAGTTTCTTGCCATTGCGGGGTTCATAACCCTGTATGCGGGTGTCAGCATTTGGGCTGCGAAAGAATTTGCTTCAGAAATGGAGGGGAATGTGTGGATGGCATCCGTAGCCCTGTTTGCCTCCCTTGCCGTGCTCGCTGTGGCGAATGGGATGAAAAAGCGTCTAAAAGGCGGCGGGAAAAGCATATTAAAGATGGCGGCACAGGTTTTGGTGTTTATTTTCATGCTTGGCAATATCGCGGCCACCGCTTATTGTTCCTACTCGAAGGAACAGGGGGATTACGCTTCTGAATTTAAGAGAAGGAGCCGTTTTGCAAAGGATTTTGTAAAGTCCGAGGCGGGTGCAATTCTCTCGGCGGACGGGGAGGGGGAAGAATTCTTTCGCTATACCGGGCGTGACCTGATTCCGAATGCATCGTTAAAGACAGGCGTGCACAATACACAGTTTTACTGGAGCCTCGGCAATGGTGTGATTGCGGAATATTTTGCACAGCAGGAGCTGATGGAGAATGTAACCTTCAATTATATGGGGCTTGATGACCGGGCGGCACTCTGTGCACTTGCCGCGGTAAAATATCATGTAACCGTGGAAAGCGGGGAGGGATATGCGCCATATGGATATGAGAAAGTGGAACTTCCGGAAGAATATAATAAATATCATGTGTTCCGCAATACACTTTCCCTTCCGCTTGGCTATACCTACAAAAATTATATCCTGTATGATAACTATGCGCCACTTACTGCGCTGCAAAAGCAGGAAGCGCTTTTGCAGGGTGTGGTTTTAGAGGAAGTGCCGGAGGGATTTGGGGAAATACAGCCCGTTGATACTGGGGTGGAGAGGGAATTTACTGTAAGTTATGATGAGAAAAAGATTACAGAAACAAAGGACGGTTTTCTTGTTAAAAAGAAAAATGCATCTGTAACCTTTGAGTTTGACGGGCTTAAAGACTGTGAAACTTACCTGGTAATTTCGGGGTTGTATTATGACTGGACAAAGCTTTCCGGCTACAGGGATATCGAACAGAAAATGACACTTACCATCACGGCTCAGGATGAGTATGGCAGGGCGGTGCAGAAGGAGTTAAAATATCTCGGTGCGGCGCAGGAACATTACAGCGGGCGGAATGATTATTCTGTCAATCTCTGCTACAGCGAGGGGAGGAAGGTTTCTGTTTCTGTTAAGTTTCCGCGCACCGGCACATACCGGATGGACGGGGTAAAGATTATCTGTCAGCCGATGCAAAGTTATGAAGCCGCCGTTTTAAAGCTTTCCGATGAAACATTGCAGAATGTGCAGCTTTTTGATGATAACGCAGTCCATGCAACAAACTGCGTAAGCGGCAATATCAACCTGTCAGAGGCAAAACTCCTGGTGCTTGCCATCCCTTATTCGGATGGGTGGAGCGCGTATGTGGATGGCGAGCCCCAGAAGATACTGCGGGCAAATACCATGTTTTGTGCGCTTTCCCTGGAGGCGGGGGAACATGAAATCACACTGCGCTACCGCACACCCGGACTTTTGATGGGAACCCTGGTATCGTTTTTGGGTGTTCTTATCTTTGCGGGGTGTCTTATATACCAAAGGATATTTAAACTGTCGATTGTGCCAGACAGGGGATAGACCCCATCGGACATAGGAGAGCAGCATACAGATATAGTTTTCTCTGATACAAAGGAATAAAAATTCTGAATAAGTAAAATATTGTAAAAAAGGAGGAGCAGCCATGTTCAAAATTTATATGACGGATAATAATGTGATTTACGAGGAAACAAAAGCCGAACCTGGCTGCTGGGTTCATATGGTGCACCCAACGGTGCAGGAATGTGAACAGGTATGCGGTCTGCTTGGTGTTGAGATTGATACGGCGGATTTGATGGCGGCGCTTGACGAGGAGGAGAGCGCACGTATTGAGCTGGAGGAGGGATACACATTGATCCTTGTGGATATCCCGACATTGGAGCTGCGGCACGAGAAGGAAGTTTACACCACCATCCCGCTTGGCATCTTGCTGACGCAGCAGCATATTATCACGGTGTGCGGTAAGGAAACCTCTATTTTACAGTTTTTCCAGGAAGGCAGGACAAAGGAGTTCAGCACAAAAAAGAAAATGCGTTTTGTCTACCAGATTTTGTTCCGCATTGCGGCACTCTATCAGAATAATCTCCGCATTATAGATAAAAAGCGGATTGCGATCGAGGGAAAAGTGGAGGGGGACACGGAGGACTTTGATCTGATAGAGCTGCACGAGTTAGAGTCCACCCTGGTTTATTTTGCGACATCCCTGCGCGCGAACGGCGTTGTGCTTGACCGTCTTACGCGCTACAAGCGTTTGGAGCAGTACCCGGATGACCAGGAACTGCTCGACGATGTGATTATAGAGAACAAGCAGGCAATTGAGATGACCTCGATTTACAGGGATATTATTAAAGGTACGAGGGAACTTCTTTCCTCCATTATTGACAAGCGGATGAACAATGCGATGAAATATCTCGCAACCATCACCATTATAATGGCAATCCCAACGATTATTTCGGGATTTTACGGGATGAATGTAAAAAACAACAGTATCCCGTTCGCGTCGCATCCGTTCGGCTTCGGGATTGTGGCGGCAATCACAGTGGTTGTTGTACTGCTGGTGCTGATTGTGCTGCGCAGGAAGAAAATGCTGTAATACTGCCCTTAGAGAAAACGGAAAATTTCCCGGTAGTAAGCCCTTAGGACGGTGTCCCCGCTGTTATAAATCTCATGTTTTGTACCCCGCCATCTGTGGTACCCCGCGGAGGGAAGGTTTTTTCGGAATGTCCTGATGCGCCGTCTTGGTACATAAGCGTCATCTTCTGCCTCAAAAAGCAGGAGGGGCGCTTTTATTTTTGCAGTTTCCCGTTTTGAAACAGCGCGGGCTGCGGCTTTCAGGGCGGTGTGAAGCCAGCTATAATCCCCGCCGCCAAGCATGAATTCCGGTGTTTCTAAGCGCAGGTTATTGTAGCGGTCAAAACGCGCGCGGCTTGTTGTGCTGCTCCCCTCAAAGACTTCATCCCCATAAAAATCATGCTGCCCTATTGTATAGCAGTGCCCAAGACCAACCAGTTTCATAAAACGTGCCAGTGCAAGCACCAAAATTTCCGGAATCCCGCCTGTTTTAATGCCGAACATCGGGGAGGAGAGGATGCAGCGTGAGAAAACACCCGGGTGCAGTTCCAAGTAGCGCGCCGCGATACAGCCCCCCATGGAATGCCCGTAGAGATAGAGCGGGAGCGAGGGGAAGGCGACTTTTGCCACGCGGCGAACTAAAAGGTGGAGGTCACCCACATATTCGGCATCAAAATCTTTTGCGTGAATTTTGTGGGGATTTTTAACTTCGCGGAAGGAGCGGCCGTGTCCGCGGTGGTCGCAGGTGAGCACATGGTAGCCGCGGCGCAGGAAATAGTAGATCATTTCATGGTATTTGGTGCAGGTTTCCGTGTAGCCGTGGCAGAGAATAAGGACACCGTTAGGAGCGGTGGATTCGTCCGCCCGATACAGCTCATAATATAGCCCTTTTCCCGGTGCAACAAAAAGTTTTCCTGTTTGTCGGTGCGCATCAAGAAATCTTTTGCCGTCCTGCCTGAAAAATTCAATCAGTCTATTTTCCGGTATAAAATCATTCATATTTCACCTTATTTCTGCGCTGCTTTTCTGAGTATAACAAATTTGCGTCAAGCAGCGCGCAGACACAAACTTTATCTCCTTGTCTTAAAGAAATCCCCCGTCGAACGAAATGACCTGTCCGGTCAGATAGGATGGGCTGTTTGCAAGCTGCCAGGTAGCTTTGGCTACCTCTTTCGGGCTTGCCAAGCGCCCCGCGGGGATTTGTTCTTTTAGTTCCTCTAATTCCTGCGCACTAAGCGCCCCCCGGTTCATTTCGGTATCAATAACGCCGCACGCTAACGCGTTTACGGCAATGCCCGCTGGTGCCAGTTCTTTTGCAAGCGCCCGGGTAAAACCGTTCACACCGCTTTTAGCGGCAGAGTAGGCGGCTTCGCAGGATGCGCCGCAGATACCCCAGACGGACGAAATATTTAAAATAGTGCCCTTTCCCCGGCGCACCATGCCGGGAACTGCAAGGTGGCAGCAGTGCATAACGGAAAGCAGGTTTACGCAGATAAGGCGTTCATATTCATCGGGGGTTAAGTCGGTGAAAAGTCCAAGTGAGGCAATCCCCGCATTGTTGACAAGGATTCCGGGCTCACCCCAGTCGCGGGAAAGTTCCGAAAAAATTTCTTTCATTGCCCCGTAGCAGGAGGCATCAGCAAGAAAGGGGCGGCATGCCACATGCAGGGCGCGGATTTCTTCGGCTGTGTTATTTAGTTCCTCCAGGCTTTTTGATGCCGTGATTGCAATATCGTATCCCCCGGCGGCAAATTCCAGGGCGATTGCGCGCCCGATGCCGCGGGAGGCACCTGTAATCAATGCGGTTTTATGTTCCATCGAATCTGGTTTCCTCTCTAAAAGATTACATAACAGGAAAATTATAATCTTTCGGGAAGGATTGTGCAAGGGGGCAAATCGAAAGGAAGGCAGACTGCCCATTTCTTGCGGTTTTTATCCCGATTTTTCAGAGAAGAAAAAGTGATTTTCACAGCTTTGCAAACAGCGGATATGGAGATATAATTTATAAATTTCCAATATATTTTGTTAAATGTGACGAAAAAAACTTTAAATAAAATATGGTAAATCGATTGACAAACCAAAAAGGATGCGGTATACTAAGTAAAAAGTGGTCATAACTAACAAAGGCAATCTTCTGCTCTTGTTAAATTCTATCGGATCTGAAAAGGCGGGATTTTTATGAGGAAAACGGCGCGATACAGAAAATTAATATCATCTTTTGCGATACTTGCCTTGTTGGCGGGCTGCGGTGAGAAGGGGGATTTGGATGCAACTGTTTCGCCCGGGGCACAGACTTCACCGGATGCATCAATAACTTCCGGGGAGGATAAGACGGATAAAGATGTTTTGCCGGGGGAAAAAGATCCTGGGCAGGATGAAGCCACACCGTCCATTCCTGCGGCGCAGGGTCTTACTTATTCCGGGAAAGATTTATCACAGATTGCACCTCTCCCGCAAAAGGAGGAACTTGTGGCAAATGATTTCCTTCTCTATTTTGTAAATTGCGCATCTGCTGCTTCTTCATCCTTGGATGGTTTCGGATTGTTCCAGAGTGTTGCGGATCAGCCATTTGGCACGGATAAGGGGAGCGGGAGGGACTGGGGATATCTTTCAGCGGAGTATATGCAGGCGCAGGGGGATGTTGAAAGCGCTGACCGGAAGGCGGCGAAGTGGGGAATTGCTGAAGATGCCGTCTACGGGGAGGATACGGGATACCGATATTACTTTGAACTGCCGGCGGGCAATTACGAGGTAACCTGTGGTTTTTATGACCCGTTCTCGCCAAGGAATATCGATATCAGCGCGGAGGGAAAGGAGGTTATTTCGGGACAGAAAATCCTGAAATTTAAGGAAACGGAGTTCAGTTTTGAAACCGAGGTTACGGACGGGGAACTTGATCTATTCGTGTACAATGCAAAGCGCGGGCAGGATGCGATGCAGAATCCGGAATTAAGCTATATTATTGTGAGGGCGGTGCCGGAGTACGATGGGGAGATGCTTGCGATGATGCTTGAGGCGAGCGGGGTTTCCGAGGAGGAATTAAAAGAGTACCGCACCGTGACGGTGGCAAAATACAAAGAGAGTGTTGCGGCGGCCAAAAAGGTGGCGGACAGTGACAGCGCCAGCGAAGGAGAAATCCGGGAGGCGTATGAAAATCTAAAAAAAGCGTTTGAAGGGTTGGAAAAAAAGATGGTTTATAATGCATTTACGCCGGGAAAGACCTGGCAGGATACGGACGGAAATAAAATTCAGGCACATGGCGGACAGGTACAGAAGCTTACCGTTTTAGATAAGCAGACAGGTGAGCCGGTTGAAAAATGGTGGTGGGTCGGCGAAGATAAGACGAAGGGCTACCGAGGCGGTATCTGCGCTTACAGTTCTTTTGACCTTTACAACTGGGAGTTTGAGGGAGTTGTGATGCGCAATGTGACAAGCAGGGAGGAACTTGATACGGATGAATATTTTAAGGAACTCTATGCGGGTTATACAAAGGAGCAGCTTGACAATGTATACCGCTGTATCAATGATTCGACTTCGGTTATCGAGCGCCCTAAGATGATCCACAACGAAAAGACGGGTCAGTATCTTCTGTGGTTCCATGCGGATGGTCCAACCGAGACGAGCGATGCAAACTATGCGGCGGCGAGCGCGGGGCTGGCTGTGAGCGAAACCCCTTACGGACCGTTCCGTTTTGTTGACCGCTACCGTTTAAATACCTGCCCGGAGGATCAGGAGGATATGTATCCGCAGAGCAAGGGTATGGCTCGCGACATGAATCTTTTTGTTGACGATGACGGCACGGCATATATCATCTATTCAAGCGAGGAAAATCTGACTATTTACATATCAAAATTAAATGACGCTTACGATTATCTCTGCACAGACCCTGAAAAAGCGGTGTACGGCAAGGATTTTATCCGCCTCTACCCGGGTGCACAGAGGGAAGCACCAGCGATTATCAAGAGGGAAGGGAAATATTATCTTATGACTTCCGGCGCGACGGGCTGGGCACCGAACCAGGCGCGTTACTGGGTGGCGGACGAGATTTTTGGCGAGTGGGTGGATATGGGTGACCCATGTATCGGGGATGATAAGCGCACAACCTTCGATTCCCAGAGCACCTGTATCTTTTTGGCGGATGACGGCACCGTGGTTTATATGGGTGACCGCTGGAACAGTGATAATCTGGGCGATTCAAGATATATCTGGCTTCCGGTTCTGTTTGACGATGAGGGTAAGATGAGTATTTCCTGGCAGGATTCGTGGACTCTTAAAAATCCGTGATGTGTAGTCGGGGAAAAAAGAAGGGGGTTGATGATGGCGATGAGAAAGAGGTTTGGGGCTCGGCTGTTGGCGGTACTTACCGCGGCGGCACTGCTGCCGTTAGCAGCGCCCGCAAAGCTGTCCGCGGCACAGGGGCAGACGGATGGAGCGGCGCAGGAAGCGGATACGCAGGATCTTTTGTCAATTGTTTATGAGACGGTCAGTTATAAAGACTATCTGGCCGCCCATAGTGGGGCAGCGTACCCGGATGCTGAAATCCGTATCGAGGGAGGCACATACCAGAGTGCGGAGGCAGGATTTACAAGCGAACAGGGATATGAGGGCTATGATGGGAATGTGGCGCTGACCGGGGAAGAGGGGGAGATAACCTGGGAGGTCACAGTTGCAGAAGCCGGTTTTTATCAGATAAAACTTGATTATTTCCCGATGGAAGGGAAGGGAAATACAATTGAGCGGGAGCTGCGTATTAACGGGGAACTGTCTTTTGACGGCGCGCAGTCGCTGGAATTTTCCAGAATTTGGAAAAACGAAACGGGAGTTAAGGACGATGCGCGCGGCAATCATATCCGCCCGTCGCAAATTGAGGAGCGCGTCTGGCGGGAGGCATGGTGCAAGGATAGTTCCGGCTATGAAACGGACGCATACTACTTTTATTTTGAGAAGGGGAAAAACACAATTTCCCTGACCTCGACAAAGGAGCCGATGGCGATCGGCGCGATCACGCTTAAAAGGCAGCCGCAGGCTGTGGATTACTCTGTGTATTATTCGTCGTTTAAGGATAGGGGCATAAAGGAGGCTGTCCTTTCAGAGCCGATTAAAATTCAGGGTGAGGATGCAGTGTTAAAATCGGATTCGACACTCTATCCGGTCAACGACCGCACTTCCCCGCTGACGGAGCCATATCATCCGTCCAAGATCCGCATGAACAGTATTGGCGGGAATAACTGGAACCAGACCGGCCAGTGGATTAGCTGGGAAGTTACCGTACCGGAGGATGGTTTGTATGAGATCGCGGTCAAGTATAAGCAGAGTATCAAGCAGGGGGTAACAGTTGTGCGCTCGCTTGCCATCGACGGGGAACTGCCGTTTAAGGAAGCTGCCGAGCTGCGCTTTTACTACGACAATAACTGGGATATCACAACATTGGGGGACGGGGAGGACAGTTATCGCTTTTACCTTACCGCGGGTAAACATACGCTTACAATGGAAGTGGTGCTTGGCAAGGAGATGGCGCAGATTTTAAATGAGGCGGACAACAGTATTTTTGAGTTAAACCGCGCTTACCGCCAGCTTTTGATGGTGATCGGCTCCTCGCCGGATTCCATGCGCGACTATCAGCTTGAACTAAAAACCCCGGAGGCACTCTCCATTTTAAAGGAGCAGTACGAGATTATTAAGGATCTCTCAGCCAGGGTTAAAGCTTACGCCAAGGGTTCGAGCGGCAGCGAGTCGGTGGCTCTTGACAATCTGATTATCCAGCTTGGCAATATGAGCAAAAAGCCAGAAACGATCGCGAAGCAGTGGTCGGCTTTTAAAGATAATATTATTGCGCTCGGTTCCTGGACCCTCTCGATGAAAGAGCAGCCGCTGCAAATTGACTATCTGCTTGTGCAGTCCGCGGACAGTAAGCTCCCTAAGGCGAAGGCCGGTTTCTGGCAGAAGGTGATGCATGAGTGGAGGGCGTTCCTTGCAAGCTTTACTGAGGATTATGAGAGTATCGGAAATGTTTACGGTTCCGGCACGGTTGAGGTCTGGATGCTGGCGGATGCGTCCGCTGCGGCTTCCGCGTCAGGTTCCGGCCGCGACCAGGCAAATGTCTTAAAGAATCTGGTGGACAATTATTTTGTTGAGGCGAAGGGGATTCCGGTCAATGTCAAATTGGTAAACCGCGATATCCTGCTTTCCGCGACACTTGCAGGACAGGGACCAGACGTGGCGCTCGGAGTTGCGAGCAAGGAACCGGTCAATTACGCATTGCGCAAGGCGGCAACGGATCTGACGCAGTTTTCCGATTTCGACGAGGTTTCCGACTGGTTCTTCGACGACGCGTTTAATATGTTCCGCTTAAATGACGGGGTGTATGCGCTGCCGCAGACCTCCTCCTTCCCGATGTTATTCTACCGGGCGGATATCTTAAAGGAGCTAGGGCTTGATGTGCCGCGCACCTGGGATGAATTTTACCAGTGCCTGGCGGTTATCCAGAAGAATAATATGAATATCGGGATAAGCCCGGATTATTCTTCCTACGGGATGTGCCTGTACCAGCACGGCGGTTCATACTATGCGCCGGATGGGAAGAGCAGCGGTCTTGATACCGAAGCCGCAGTCCAGGCATTTACGCAGTGGACGAGTAATTATGTGGACTACCGCATGCCGGTTACCTACGATTTTGCAAACCGGTTCCGCACGGGCGAGATGCCGCTTGCAATCGCGGATTACACGCAGTACAGCTATCTCTCCGTATTCGCGCCGGAGATCAAGGGACTCTGGGGCTTTACGGTGGTGCCGGGTTATGAGGATGAGAGCGGGAATATTGACCATTCCGTCCTTGCGGGGCAGTCGGCGGTGATAATCCTTGATACCTCAAAGCGCAAGCAGGAGTCGTGGGAGTTCTTGAAATGGTGGATGAGCGAGGAAACGCAGACTTCTTACGGCGTTGAGGTGGAGAACATCCTGGGTGTTGCCGGGCGTGTGGCAACGGCGAATGTTATGGCGTTAGAGAACCTGCCGTGGACGAGCAGGGATTTGAAACAGTTAAAGGCACAGATGGATTGGGTGAAGGTCGTGCCGGAGATCCCTGGCGGTTATTTTACCGAGCGCCATGTAAAGAATGCCTTCTATGCGGTCTACAACAGCAATGAAGACCCGCGGGAAACACTTGAGGATTATGTGAAGACGATCAACAACGAAATTACGAACAAGAGAATTGAGTTTGGCCTGGAGGCAAAATAAAATCAATTGAAAATGAGGTAGGAAAATGGAGAAGGGTTTGGTGCATGTTCTGCGGGCGGATCTTGCGAGAAGGCGGAAGGCCACCTGGAAACAGATGAAAAAATCAAAAATATCATTTTTGTTTATTGCCCCGTACTGCATTATCTTTACGGTATTTTATCTGGTTCCTGTAGTGACCTCGATCGGGCTTAGCTTTACCTACTACAATGTCCTTGAGTCGCCCCGCTTTATCGGCTGGCAGAACTATATCAATTTATTTTTTGCGGATGATGTGTTTTTGACGGCGGTTAAAAATACCTTCCTTTTCGCGGTGGTCACAGGACCGGTGGGATATTTTATGGCGCTGATTATCGCCTGGATGATTAATGAGATTAAAAGACCGGTACTGCGCGCGATTATGACTTTAGTTTTTTACGCGCCGACCATTTCGGGGCAGGCGTACTTTATCTGGAAGTTTATTTTTTCCAGCGACTCTTACGGTTTTGCAAACGGGTGGTTGATGAAGCTTGGGGCTACCTACTCGCCGATTCTATGGTTTGAGGATGGGAAGTATATCCAGCCGATTCTGATTGTAGTTGTTTTGTGGATGAGTATGGGAACCGGGTTCCTCTCCTTTATCGCAGGTCTTCAAAATGTAGACCGAAGCCTTTATGAGGCGGGTTATATGGACGGGATTAAGAACCGTTTCCAGGAGCTTTGGTATATTACGCTCCCGTCAATGAAGCCGCAGTTAATGTTCGGTGCGGTTATGACGATCACCTCGTCCTTTGCCATCCATGACCAGTTAGCAGCCCTAGCGGGTTTCCCAAGTGTCGGCTACGCGGCGCACACGGTGGTATCGCACTTGGTCGATTACGGTACGATCCGCTTTGAGATGGGTTATGCCTCTGCGATAGCAACCTTACTGTTCATGGTTATGATACTCTGCAACAAGCTGGTACAATTCCTGTTACGAAAGGTGGGACAATAAAATGAGTGCAGTTTCCGCAGTTTTTAGAAAAAAGAAACGCGCAAAGCCGAACCATTCCGCAGCAGGAAACTTCCTTAATATGCTGCTCCTGGTTCTGATGGGCGCTTTTATGGTGGTGCCTCTTGTGCTCTCCATCAGCAACTCCCTAAAGCCGCTTGAGGAATTGTTTGTATTCCCGCCAAGGCTTCTGGTTCGAAACCCTACGGGGAAGAATTACCACGATGTATTTGTGCTGATGTCCGAATCGTGGGTGCCATTTTCAAGATACATATTCAATACGGTATTTATCACACTTACCGGCACTTTGGGGCATCTGATTATCGCAAGTATGTGTGCCTACGCACTGGCGAAACATAAATTCCCGGGGAGGAATATAATCTTTGGAATTATTGTGACCGCGCTGATGTTCTCAGGACAGGTGACGGCGATCCCGAACTACCTGATAATGAGTAAGATTGGATGGCTCGACCACTATGTTGCAATCGTGGTTCCGGCGTTGGCAAAACCATTAGGACTCTTCCTTATGAAACAGTTTATGGAGCAGATACCGGACACACTACTCGAGGCGGCACGAATAGACGGGGCAAGCGAGTTCCACACATTTTTCAGGATTGCCATGCCCCAGGTAAAATCCGCCTGGCTGACGCTTATAATCTTTTCGTTCCAGGATCTGTGGAACACACAGGGGGCGAACTATATTTACAGCGAGGAATTAAAGACACTGCCTTACGCGCTCTCCCAGATTGCGGCGGGTGGTATCTCAAGAGCAGGGGCGACAGCGGCGGTAACGGTTATTATGATGGTTGTCCCGATTGTGATTTTCGTGGTCAGCCAGAGTAATATTATTGAAACCATGGCATCTTCGGGTATCAAGGAATAGGAGGGGAGGCAAATATGAAAAATTCAAAGAATTTTGCAAAGCTGCTCTGCGCGTTTCTTGCGGCGGTATGCCTGCTTTTCCCGGCGGTAACGGTGAATGCTGACACGATGCCATATGACACATACAGTTATGACTGGTGGGGCGAGGATGTGTTGCAGCCGCCCGCGTACCTTTATTCGCAGGAATTATCTTATTTGCAGTCGGGTACCAACCTGAAAAATCCGCAGGATCTCTTTTTCCGGGATAATGTGCTGTATGTGGCCGATACGGATAACAACCGGGTTATTGCGCTCGATGTGACCGGGGCTATGCTTTTTGAGATTGCAGTCTTCACATCGGAAGCGAATGCGGAAGATACTTTTAAACAGCCGCAGGGCATTTTTGTAACGGAGGAAGGGCATCTGTATGTTGCAGATTCCGGGAACGGCCGCATTGTGGAATTTTCGCCGCAGCAGGAATTTATCCGCGAGATTGGCAGGCCTGTGACCGAGCTGATTACGGATGCACAGAAGTATGTGCCGACAAAGGTGGTTGTGGATGATGCGGGGAGAATCTATGTGATCGCCTACGGGATTAACATGGGGCTCGTTGAATTTGACCGCAACGGGGAATTTCAGGGATTTATGGGTGCCACACAGGTTACGGTATCCATGTTCGAATATATATGGAAGAATTATTTTTCCACCGACGCGCAGAAGCAGAGGATGGAAACCATTATCCCGACCGAGTACAGCAATATTTTTGTGGATCAGAGCAATTTTGTCTATGCGACCATCTCAAACCTTTCGGATGAAGACCATTTAAATGGTGCGGATGCGGTAAGACGTTTGAACCCAACCGGAACGGATGTGCTAAGAAGACTGGGGAATACAGATATTATTGGAGATTTGTACAACGCGACGGACGATGCTGCATGGTCTTCTTTTACGGATATTTCCGCGACCAAGTACGGCTGTTATTTTATCCTTGATAATGCCGGGGGAAAGATTTTCTGCTACGATTACGACGGCAATTCGCTCTTTATTTTCGGCGGCAAGGGCGGGAGGGCAGGTCTTACCAGGAACCCAGTGGCGCTTGCGCTAAATGATGACCAGTCAAAAATTTATGTGCTCGACGCACAGCTTGGCAGCATCCTGGTCTACGAGATTACGGAATATGGTAGCGCGCTTCTCGGTGCACTCTCCGCCCACCATGCGGGGAATGAGGAACTCTCGTTTGAACTCTGGCAGGAAGTGCTGCTTCGCAATGCCAACAGCGAAGTCGCCTATATTGGTATCGGAAAGACCTATTTAAAAGAGGGGCGCTACAAGGAGGCGATGGAATATTTCGAACTTGGAAACAGTCGGAAATATTACACTAAGGCATTCCAATTCTACCGCAAGGAACTGATGCAGAATAATTTCGGGAAATATATGGGTGTCATTGCCGGGATTATCGTTCTCGCGCTGGTTTATGTGGCAGCTAAAAAAATAAAAAGATGGGTAGGTGAGGCGAAATGCAATATCTCAGGACGCTAAAATATGGGTTCCATGTTATTTTCCATCCCTTTGACGGCTTTTGGGATCTGAAAAAAGAGCACCGCGGTTCCGTTGCCGCTTCCCTTACCTTTGTTGCGCTGACAATTTTTATGCTTGTGGTGCAGAAGCAGAATACGGCGTTCCTGTTTAATAAAAACCGCCTGGAAACGATCGATGTTATGGTGGATATTATATCGGTTGGGCTTATGTGTATTCTCTGGTGCATCTCAAACTGGTGTCTGACTTCGCTGATGGACGGCGAGGGAAAAATGCGGGATATAATCATATTTACCGGGTACTCGTTAATCCCGCTCTGGCTGATTCAATTTCCGCTTGTCGGTATGAGCCATCTGATCACAGTCGAGGAGGGAACCTTCTACTATGTATTTGCGACCATAAGTTTTATCTGGACGGGGGCGCTGCTCTTGTTCGGAATGATGGTGACACACCAATACTCGGTGAAGAAAACGATTTTTACAACAATTCTTACAATTATTGGTATGGCGATCCTGCTCTTTATCGGGCTGCTCTTTTTCAGTGTAATTCAGCAGATTGTATCTTTTGTAGTGACGATCTACAAAGAAGTAAGATTCCGGTAATTAAAGGGCTTTTGCATGGGACAAAATGGTCGAGAATGTCGCTTTTGCGGCAGGAGGTGAAGGTGGAATATGATGAAAAAGTGGTTAAAAAAAGCGGCGGCGCTCGTACTTACTGCCTGTATCGCCCTCGCGCCTAGCGAGGGATGGCAGGGGGCGGGAGATAGTAAAGCGCAGGCTGCGGAATCGGAAATTCCTTCCGGCATGAAGCTTGTGGCGCAAAATGATGAGCTGATGCTCTATATCGATGAGAAGAGCACCTGTGTTGCCGTCCTTATAAAGGAAAGCGGTGATATCTGGTACTCAAACCCGCAGGGAATTGATGCCGATACGGTTGCGAGCGCCTACCATAAGGATCTGATGCGCTCCCAATTTTCCATCCGTTATTTCAATCAGAGCGCACAGTCTGCCGAGATGGATAACTATTCGGACAGCATCGCGAACGGTCAGTTTGAAATTACGTACAATGCGGATGGGGTAAGTATACTTTACCGGCTCGGTGAGCTGGCGGATAAATATATTCTGCCGCAGGTTATCAGCGAGGAGAGATATTTAGAGTTTACCGGGAAGATGGAGAAAAATCCAAAGAAGAAGACGGATCGGGCGTATAATTATCTGGATTCCGCAGATATGAGGGATGAAGACAGGGAAAATTACCTTGAACTATATCCTACGTTTGCTGACCATAATCTCTATGTGCTCCAGTCGGGTACACAGGATTACAAAAAAGAGGAGCTTATGGGCTATTTTGCCGAAGTCGGCTACACCGCCGAGGACTTGGCATTGGATAATGAGGAAAACGGCGTTTTGTCCGTGAACGAGAAGCCGTGGTTTAATGTGACCTTGGAGTATAAGCTGGACGGGGCAAACCTTGTGGCTTTTATTGATCCAGAGAAGGTGGAGTACAACACTGAAAACTATTATCTCGTGGATATTGACCTGCTGGAGTTTTTCGGTGCGGCAGGAGCGGGGGAAGAGGGATATCTGTTCGTACCCGACGGGAGCGGGGCACTGATTTATCTGAATTCAGGAAAGAAGGACAGCGCTTATATCGCTTCCGTGTACGGGAGGGATATCACGAATTCTTTTAACAGCAAGATGAAATCCGAGATCGACCAGGCTGTGACCGTGCGCATGCCGGTTTTCGGTTTAAAGACCGGGGATAAGGCATGGTTTGCGGTGATAGAGGAGAATGCGGCAGCCGCGGATATCAATGCGGACAATGCGGGGAAGACAAACGGTTACAATAATGTATATGCTGGTTTTTCCTATCTAAGCTACGGTAAGATATCGCTCGGAGATGTGGTCGGAAGCCAGACATTCCAGATGTATTCGCCTAAGGAATTTGAGGGAAATTTCAGTGTGCGCTACGGTTTTTTGCACGGGGATAAAGCCAATTACACGGGGATGGCACATATGTACCAGTCCTACCTCGAAGATAAAGGGGTGTTAAAAAGACAGGAGACAGGGAATGCGGTGCCGCTGTATGCGAACCTGATTGGCGCGATCGAGAAGACAAAATCGATTTTCGGTATCAAATATATGGCGACGCAGGAACTGACCACCTACAAGCAGGCGGAGGAGATTGTAGAAGAACTTTTGCAGGGCGGGGTTAAAAACATAAAAATCCAGTATCTTGGATGGTCGGAGGGCGGACTGCACGGGACAGCACCAAAAGCTGCTTCCGCGATTTCAAAGCTTAATTCCTCCGGTGTTTCTCTAAAGAAATTCCTGTCCGATATGGAAGCGAAAGGGATCAAAGTGTTTCATTCCACAGAATTGCAGTATGTGTACAAGAGTGCGTTTGCCGATGGCTATGCTTCCGGATCACATGCACCTCAGTACTATGACAAATCAATGGTTCGCACGGGCGAATACCTGATCCCGAACGGAATGCTTGTAAAGCGGACGGTTGATTTGATAAGCCCTTACTATGTGGAATCGTTTGCGAAGGATTTTGGAA
>ERZ778516.997-NODE-997-length-22704-cov-11.467040_pt1 | contig 22704 bp, 20 predicted proteins | sample MGYA00510342_ERZ778516 | MGnify/ENA primary metagenome ERZ778516 (study PRJEB29527, sample SAMN07138961) | mouse gut metagenome | material: feces | host: mouse | place: China:Nanjing | collected 2016-01-25 ... | reverse complement strand
GACAGCCGACTGTGATTATAACAATCATGGTCGGCTGTCTATTTTATAGAGGTATTATGGTTTAATGAAAGCACCATAATGGCTATTTATAATCCAAGGGTATGCCTAAGTCTCTCATCCACGCATACAGCGTTTTGGGTGCTATGTTGAGTTCTTTAGAGGCTTTACGCTTGTTGCCGTTGCAATCACGCAGTGCCTGTTTTACTTTCCGTAGTTTATCAGTGTGTGTGTCAGTAGCATCTACTACCGGGTGCATTATTATAGCATCGGCGGCAATACGTTTATTAGGGCTGATTAGAACAGCATGTTTGATTACGTCGAATAATTCACGAAGATTTCGAGACCAGACATGTTCGCATATCACTTTCAAGGCGGCTTTCGTAAACACCTTCTCCGGTATGTTGAGCGAGACACAATAATTCTTCAGAACTTCGATTGCAAGAAGCTCTATATCCTCCTGATAATCCATGAGAGAGGGTACCTTTATCACATTGCGTTGGAGTATCTGTATGAGTTTGGGAGAACAGATATGCCCCGGAATTTTATCCTCTATGTTGATGCGGGTTGAACAGATTATAATACCATTGAATTGATTTTTATCAGTGTTTACCTTTAATTCCTTAGTCAGGAAGTCGGCAATCAGTTCCTGCGCTTCAATATCAAGATGATCTATCTCATGGAAATAAAGTGTTCCGCCTTGCGCCTGTTGCGCCATACTTCTTAAAATGCGATTGAAATGTGACTTCTCGTTCTCGCCCCATTTCATTACCTCACGATGTGCCATCGCTTTACAATTGGCAAATAGAAATCTATCGTTACGTCGGATGCTTCGGATATGAGAAATCTGGGAGAGGGTATATTTACCTGTACCGGTGGCCCCCGTCAATAATACTGTTTGGGTCTTTTCTCTTGCAACTTTCTCTCGCATGGCATGAAACTCACCTTGCATATGGCTGAACCATTTGATATGAGACGGCTCGGTAAACATAGAATACAGAGCCACAGTCATTGCATCCTGTTCTTCTCCGGTATATCGGAAATAGTAGCTGTCTTCCAAGTCCCACAAACTTGCCACGACATCATTGCGGGTAAGCCTTGACGAATAGAATGATTGAATATGTGTAGCTTTTGCATGGGCAGCGAGTACCAGATCTCTGTCTGCCGGATTCATGAGTGTTGACTCGCAGAATACGATTCCGTAATCGCCTTTTTTAATGGCGTCAATTGCCTTCTGGAGATTATCGAAGGCATCCCAATACCCATCTATGATAGGTAGAGACGATATGGTCTCGTCAAGTTGATCCTTGGAGGAGCAATAGATTAGGACTCGTTTATAGCCCTCTTTCTTGGTATTTTTATGGTCGTCAGTCATTTTTTTTGAAAAAACTGAAAAATTTCTTCTAATTTTGATATTTTGAGATAATAGGTAACACATAATTTATCTGATTAAAAGAGATTTATTTTGAAATATCAAATATAATATCATACAAGCGTTACCTAATATGCACTGCAAAGGTAATACTTTTTCGCCGAAATGTAACACTTTTATACTTGTTTTTAGTTGAAAGGCAGAGTGTAAAAGCAAACAAAATTAGCCTAATAAACGTATAGAATCATGCCGAGCGAAAAACGCGACGGCTTCAAAAATCCAAATAGAATATGACAGAATTTACACCGCCAAAAGTCCTTTGCCCAGTAGTCAGTCCGGGCAGACGATGCAACTTCTTCATTGTGGAAGAAGCCATCCAGTGCCTAACTCTCAACACGTTGAATGTGTATGACTGAAACTCTACGCAAATGCACTCTTGTCAGCAATATCATGACTGGCAAGCACGAAGGACTTCACGTTTACTTTGAAGACTTCGCCGACCTCGTCAAAGATGAATGCCTTGATGCTGAATCATGGCAGGAGAAGAATGCCGAACTCATGGCTCTTGAAACCACCTTCGAGATTTACATGGAGACCCATCACAATGCTTCGCCTGAGGTCAAAATGCTCGTCACCAAAGTGATTGACTTTATTAGACGTATGAGAAATCATTTCAATGATTACTATTCGTCGCTCAACCATAAGACCCACCGCTACTTCCCTGAATTCCACCCTTGCAATACATCTGCTCCTGTGGAAGCAGTATCCGAGAGAAGCTGTCAAAAAGCTGAAATTGCAGTAGTGGATGCGGTTGAGTTCACATACTGGTGTCATGAAAACATCTTCCCCTTCTTACAGATAAATGAAGTGAGAGAACGGGTAAATGAGTTCCTTATCTCAGAGATCACCAAACGTCAGTTGTATGCTAACTATGCCAATATCAAAACCAGACAAGGGATAAGACGCTCAGATTCAGATAAAGAGAGAACGATGGCATCTTTCATGCAACGTTCAACCAACAGACTTCACGACCGCATAAGCAGAGAGGCAACCGCGGAGGATAACCGTTCAAAATAACCACTATAATTTCATCAATTATGAAAAAGCAACTGTCAGAGAATTGGCAGCTGTGGATTCTGATGGGTTCAGTCTTTCTCGCTCTCTCTGCGGGAGCGAGAAAGATGGCCCTCGACCTCGAATGGTCAGAATTCAATGCCAATATCGCCTTCATTGTGTCTTTCGTCTCAATGTCTGTTATATATCTTGTATTTCACGATTTGTCGGTCAAAATATTCCAGCCGATGTTTGAACGTCTTTTCAAACGGATGGGATTCAAGCCACGGACAGATATAGACAAACACGATGACATGATTGTCATAGATTACGGGACAACACGGGAGCAGAAAAAGCGTAAACAGGAAGAACGTGTAATCGCTCTTGAAAGCAAGGTTGTCAAATATATAGGAGAAATAATGTCTCCATATACTACCGAAAAACAATTATCGAAGCTGATAGAGTTATCATGTGAGTTCATTCACACGAAGCTGGCACCGGATTTTCAAGAGTCGGATGCTGTCACAGTCTCTGATGAGCTATCAACTATGGATCTGATGCACTATGGCTGGAACATAGCAAAGCCATTCGGCAAACCATGTGGACATACTGCACTATTCCTGAAACAGATATTCCCGGTAGCGTTTCGCAATACCGAGGTATATACAATCGAGAAGAAACTTCGTCTCAATCCCATGCAAGGAAAAATCAGGATTAACAAAGATATTGCTGTCAATAGGTCGGAGGTTCTCTCGCCTGAACATACAGCCTGCAAAAAGCCGTCTCCAATGAAGAAGAAGGTAAAGATCGGAAGCAAGTCTGCACAGGAAGCCGCGATTGCAGATATGCTTGAAGATGGCTTCTCCGGCACCACTGACCTTGAGGATTTATTGCTGGAAGACTAAACTTCTCACAATCACGATATGGTGGGGCAGTGGTGGCGGATTCCACCATTGTCCCACCATGTAATTTTGCACCTGACAATCGGTAGAGACCGATGTAATTTATAATGTCCGACAATTCTTTATCTTTCGACGAACTGCCGGGCGCAGTGTTGTCGCTGACGAGTCTTGTTAAAGATTTGGCCAAGGAAGTTCTTGAATTGCGCCAGCAAATCAGAATACTGTCCGGAGAGCCAATCAAGTCAATAGAATTTGTAGGGATAGACGAGGCAATCCGTATTCTCGGTAAAGCCAAATCTACAATTTATGGTCTTGCTCGTGAGGGCAGGTTGCCGGCATACAAGGTTCCGGGTGAGAAGGAATGGAGATTCATCCCATCCGAACTTGTCGAATTTGTCAAAGGAAACAAGCGGGAGTCATGCCTCCCGTCCTTTGAAGATATGGAAGCGATGTTGAGCCGGGGAACACGCTGCCGACATAAGGATAAATAGCGAGAGCCGACAAGTTGCATTACTGCAATCTGTCGGCTCTCTTCTTTGGGATAGGCTACTATTTCAACGATATTACGTTGGCGGCCTCACGCTTGTTTTGGTCCATGACCTCGGCGTAAATCTGAGTATTTTTCACGTTGCGATGCGTAAGCATCTTGGCAATCGTATAGATTGGTACACCTGCCGAGGTGAGCAGGGTGGCGTAGGTGTGGCGGAAGCAGTGGAATGTGATTCGTCGGTTGATTCCGGCTTCCTTTATCCACGCCCGGAGAGGGTAGTTTATCATTGAGCGTTTGAGCGTCTTGAACACAAGCCCCTCTTCTCGCTCACCACAAAATGCGAGAGCTTCCTCGCTGATTGGGAGTGTGGCTTCCTCATCGGTCTTTTCCGTGCGGATTCGCATAACATACCCGTCTTCGGTCTTGACGATATGCTCCCAACGAAGTTGCTGAATGTCGCTGATGCGGAGTCCGGTCATGCAGGAGAACAGCGATGCCCGACGCAGCACCTCATGTTTGCATGGAGTAGCCGCAAGTTTCTTAACCTCGTCGAGCGACAGAAATTCGATTTTTGTATCCTTCCATTCAATCTTTTCGAGGAAGTCATTGATGTTCTCTCTAAGGAGTTTCTCCTGATATGCCTCTTTTAGCAGAGTGCGGAATGTTGACCAGTAGCCGGCGATTGAGTTGTGGGCGAGCTTGCTCTTGCGACCGTCACGACGGCCACCTTTTAGAAGGTATGCCTGAAACTTCTTGCAGAAGTCCTCATTGATTTCTCCGACGGTACATTTACCCTCGCAAAAATCATAGAAGTGCTGATAGACAATCTTCCACTTCTGGTATTTCTTGAAACACTTCTTGCGGAAGTATTCCAGAAAGTCGATGCGGAGTTTCTCTTTGTCGAGGAAGCCGAACTGCTCGTTGAGCAACTGCTCGAAGCGACGGCAGCGGATAGCCTCCGCCTTTTCCATCATGGAGGCGTTGAACTCTCGTTCACGGGCATTTGCCGGATGCCTGTAGAGATATATTCCCAGACCCTCACGGCGGCTGAGCCTGTTGGTGTGAGGATTTCGGATTGGGGGATAGAAGTCGAGGTAGAGCGATATGCGGTCGCCCGATATTTCCTTTTTACGAAGGAAAACTTTAGTGCAGGTATTCATTGTATCTTGAAAGAGTTAAAAGTTTGACGCAAAGTTCGGTAGTGTTTGCATGGTGGAATCAGCCACCATCGCGCCACTATAGCCGGATTCGGCTAAATCGTAGGTGGCGCAAGCAAATCATCCAGTTCTTTGCGGGAGAGATAGGTAAACTTGCCTCTCTTGGTGCGGGTTATCTTGTATGTCTTGACATAGTGATAGAGCTGGTCTCTTGTCATACCAAACTTAGCCATAGCCTCGGCTATCGTGTATTCAGCCGGAGGTTCAGGCTCCGCGATACCTTTTGCCACATCAAAATGATTCTTTGAGTAGCGTACTTCTTTACCGACTTTAGTTTTCGGAATACCTTCTTTAGAGGCAAGGTTATAAATGGCAGATAGGGTCATGCCGAATTTCTCTTGAATTTCAGCAACCGTGTACCACTCTGTAATTCCTTCTGGAGATGGTTTCTTTGCAAATGCCCGGTCAACATGTGCTTTGCTCCACATATTTTTCCCACGATACACAGTCTTTGGAATATTCTTTTCTTTACAGACTTTCCAAAACCAGCCGTTGGATACTTGATACTTGTCAAGAACCTCCTGAGTTGTATAAAACTCAGAGATTGGCGTCACCTCTCGTGCAACAGTTACCCTTTCTTTCGCAGCGAATAGAGTGTCAATATCACTACGTTTGACAAGCGTCTTACGGTTGAGTTTCCATGCTTTGATTACACCGTTATTGATGTAGATGTAAAAGGTCTTATAGCACAGACCAAGATACTGAGCTGCCTGACGGGGAGTGAGAAATGCTTTCTCGTCAATTTCTTTCAACCCGGTCTGAACTCGACGCACCTCTTCCTTGCACCGTTCCATTTTCTCTTTGCGCTTTCGATCCTTATAGGCATGTTCAGCACATCGTTTGGAACAGTACGCTGTCTGTGTAGTCCGGGCAATGAAGTTTTTCCCGCACCACTGACAGACTTTTTCAATTTGAATGTTACTGCTCATACTGGCTTTATATTAGTGGTTATTTCGCCAATTATTTTGCCAAAAGCGTGTATGGGCGTGTATCGACGTGTACTGACGTGTAAATCCTCCATCACTTATCTCGCGCTATAGGTCCCGGGTGACTGGCGAAATACAACCGGGATACAAAAATGGGCGAAAAAGGGGGCAGAATCCGTTAGAATCCATCAGTAAGGGTATGAAAAAAGCGTGCTGTAAAGCACGCTGTACTAATGGATTGTGATGGATTGTGACGGTTTGTGACAATTACATCATTTGCCGATGCAGAAGTTCTGGAAGATGGAGGTGAGGAGGTCGGTGGTGGTGATGGTGCCGGTGATGGCGGAGAGGTGGTGGATGGTTTCGCGGAGGTCCTGGGCGATGAAGTCGCCTGAGAGGTTTGCTCGAAGGCCGTCAAGGACGCGGGCTAATGATTCTGCGGCGAGTGTCAGGGCTTCGTAGTGGCGCGCGTTTGTAACCATGAGGTCTGCTCCCGCAGAATCATTGGTTCCTGATAGGGTGTGGAGTGCTTGGGTGAGCCGGTCTATGTTGTGGCCTGTCGATGCAGAGATCAATATAGGCCTTTGTGTCGATTTTTCTGTTGTGACAGGCTCTTGTGATTCAGTGAAAATGTTCTGCAAAGGGTGGGGGAGATCGGTCGGTGAGGCAAGTAGGTCTGTTTTATTCAGAACTGTAAGGAGGGTTGCTCCTTCTGCTAGATGTTTTTTTATTTCGGTATACAGTTCGGTCAGTTTCTCCTGACTGATGTCTGGTGTTACGAGCCATATGACTATGCGTGCGCGTTCGATGGCTTCAAATGAGCGGCCGATGCCGAGGTTTTCTACGTGATCTGAAGTTTCGCGTAAGCCGGCTGTGTCGATGAATCGATACATGACGCCGTCGATCTCTATTGTGTCCTCGACGGTGTCTCTTGTGGTTCCAGGTATGTCGCTGACGATGGCGCGTGACTCATTCAGCAAGGCGTTGAGCAGGGTCGATTTGCCTGCGTTTGGTTCGCCTACGATCGCTACCGGGATGCCGTTTTTAAGTGCACTGCCTGTTGAGAATGTAGCGGCAAGGCTGCTGATTTCAGTGTGGAGGTTTTTGGCCAGTTCTGCCAGGTGGATGCGCGAGGCGAATTCAACGTCTTCTTCTGAAAAATCGAGTTCGAGTTCGAGCAAAGAGGCTATTTCGATCAGTTTTTCTCTGAGTGTTCCGATCCGTTTTGAAAAATCGCCTCTCATCTGGGATGACGCAAGGCGGTGGGCGCTTCGGGAGGTGGCGGCAATTACATCGGCCACGGCTTCGGCCTGGGCAAGGTCGAGTTTGCCGTTGGCGAATGCGCGACGTGTAAATTCTCCGGGCTGAGCCAGACGGCATCCTGTGCGTATAAGCAGATTGATCAGTTCGCGCTGTATCCATACGGAGCCGTGGACCGAGATTTCAACTACGTCTTCGCCTGTGAATGTTCCGGGAGCGCGAAACACTGTGGCCACTCCGCTGTCAAGCGGTTCTGTCGGGTTTTCAGGGTCTGTTATTGTGCCCAGGTGGGCGGTATGTGTGCCGACTGATGAGAGAGGTTTTCCGCGCCAGATTTTATTGATGATGCTGATTGCATCGGGTCCGCTCACGCGGATTACTGCTATGCCTCCACAGCCGGGGGCGGTGGATATGGCGCATATGGTGTCTGAATCGTTATACTGATACATAAGTAATTCTTCGAAATTGAACGATACAATGATCATCGGGAACTCTTTCAGTGGATTGTTCCTGGAGTCTATCTGCAAAATTAGCAATTTATTCCCAAGACGCAAAACAGGCTATCGCGATGGAGAGGTGCGATAGCCTGCGGTCAAAGATATTAAGGTAGAAGAATGTCAGATTTGCAGTCTGATCACCGGGGTGCGGTCAGGCAAACGGGGTAGATCAGTCTTCAGACTGTGACTTTTCGGCATATTCTTTCAGGAGTTTTTCCTGGACGTCAGCCGGAACGAGTTCATAGGATGCGAACTTCATTGTGAAAGCCGAGCGTCCGCCGGTGATTGAGGATAATGCGGTCGAGTATGACGACATTTCTTTCAGAGGTACTCTGGCCGAGATCTTTTCAAAACCATTGTCGCTTGACATGCCCATGATTATTGCTCTACGGCCCTGCAGGTCGCTCATGACATCGCCCATGACATCACCGGGCACCATGACTTCGACGTCATAGACCGGTTCGAGCACTTTGGGGTTGGCGTTGCGGAAGGCTTCGCTGAAGGCGTTTCGGCCGGCCAGGCGGAATGAGATTTCGTTTGAGTCAACCGGGTGCATTTTACCGTCGTAGATGCAGACTCTTACGTCGCGGGCATAGCTTCCGGTCAGAGGTCCCTGTTCCATGCGGTCCATGAGGCCTTTGACGATGGCCGGGATGAATCGTGCGTCAATCGCACCGCCGACAATGCAGTTGTGGACCACGAGTTTTCCGCCCCATGAGAGTGGTAGTTCCTGAGTGTCGCGGACGCTCATCTTGTATTCCTGATTGCCGAATTTATAGGTGTCCGGTGCAGGCATGCCTTCTGTATAGGGTTCGATAATGAGGTGTACTTCGCCGAACTGGCCTGCGCCGCCTGACTGTTTCTTGTGTCGGTAGTCCGCGCGGGCTGCTTTTGTGATTGTCTCGCGATAGGGGATACGCGGTTCATCGAAGATGATCGGGAGTTTGTCATTGTTTTCAACGCGCCATTTGAGAGTGCGAAGATGGAATTCTCCCTGGCCTGACAGGATGATCTGTTTCAGTTCCTTCGACTGTTCGATTACCCATGTAGGATCTTCCTCGTGCATACGTGTGAGGATGCCCATGAGCTTTTCTGAATCGCTCTCTGTCACGGGGCGGATCGCACGGCGGTATTTCGGCTCAGGGAAGCGGATGAAATCAAAGCTGTATTCGCAGTCCTTACCGTCAAGAGTGTTGCCGGTGCGTACATCTTTCAGTTTCACGGTTGCGCCGATGTCTCCTGCGCAGAGTTTATCGACCTGAGTCTTGATGTTGCCGCAGACGCAATAGATCTGAGCGATTCTTTCGCGTGAACCGCGTGTGATATTTTCGAGGTCTACGCCAGGAGTCAGTGTGCCGGACATGACTTTGAAGTAGCTGACTTCACCGATGTGCGGTTCTACAGTGGTCTTGAAGAAGTAGAGTGAGAGCGGACCGTTGCTGTCAGGCTTCACTTCCACTCCTTCTACTGTCTCAGGAGCCGGCATGTCTTCAACAAACGGCACTACGTTGCCGAGGAATTCCATCATTCGGCGTACACCCATGTCCTTAGCTGCGCTTACGCAGAACACTGGATAGATCGAGCGGTCAATCAGGCCCTTACGTATGCCTTCGCGCATTTCGTCTTCGCTGAGATGGCCCTGGTCGAAGAATTTTTCCATCAGAGTCTCGTCATTTTCAGCCGCAGCCTCTACGAGGGCCTGGTGGAGTTCTTTGGCGCGTTCCATTTCTTCGGCCGGAATCTCTTCGATGGTCGGAGTGCCACCGTCAGGGCCCCAGGAGTATTTCTTCATAAGCAGCACGTCAATCATGGCATTGAAGCCGGCTCCGCACTGCAGAGGATATTGTATAGCCACGATCTTGTTGCCGAAATGCTCGCGCATCTGCTCCATGACGTTTTCATAGTCGGCCTTGTCGCCGTCAAGCTGGTTGAGAGCGAAAATCACTGGCTTTTTCAGAGACTGGGTTGTACGGAAGATGTTCTGTGTGCCTACCTCCACGCCATATTGCGAGTTGATCAGTATGACACCGGTGTCGGTCACATTGAGTGCGGTGATCGCATTTCCGACAAAGTCATCGGCTCCGGGGCAGTCTATCACATTAAGCTTCTTCCCAAGGAATTCCGCATAAAAAACTGTCGAGAATACGCTGTAGCCATACTCTTTCTCAACAGGGAACGAATCACTTACAGTGTTTTTTCCTTCAATGGTGCCGCGGCGTTTTATAACTCCACACTCGTAAAGCATAGCTTCGGCGAGTGTGGTTTTACCAGAGCCTTTGCTCCCAAGCAAGGCGATGTTTTTAATCTCGTTTGTTTGATAGACCTTCATATTTAATTTAGGTTTTAGTTTTAGGTAAGAAGAAAACGTCCGCAAAATAGTAATAAATTTTCGTTTTCGGTGCGCAAAAAAATGTGTTTTACAACATACTGACGTTTTTTACTCTCTCGATGCTCCAACGTCACCATAATATTATTACCTTTGCGTGTATTATTTCCAAAGAAAAAGCCTATGGATATAACAAAACCTTGCATCATTCCTCTTCCACGTATATATGACCCCCGCGGGAGTCTCACTTTTGTCCAGGACAATGATCAGATACCGTTTGAGATCGCCCGGTGTTACTGGACCTATGATGTCCCGGCTGGAGAGGCCCGTGGCGGACATTCCCACAAGGAGGCTAAATCGCTGCTGGTGGCTGTCAACGGATGCTTCAATGTGAATCTCTTTGACGGTGACACTTGGATGACCTATACGCTTAACCGCCCGTATGAAGGGCTGTATATCCCCCCAGGCTATTGGCGTACGCTCGATAATTTTGCCTCCGGAAGTGTGTGTGTGGTCATGACTTCAATCCTCTATGATCCGGATGAATACATCCGTGATTACGAAGAATTCAAGCAACTGGCCTCACGGCAGAAAGGACCCTATTTATGAAATATCCTTTCCTGGATCTTGGCTGTGTGAATGAACCGTATGCCGACAGCCTTGTAGCCGCGGCAGAGCGTGTGATACGCAGCGGCCGTTATATCGGAGGCCCTGAAGTGGAGGCTTTTGAATCGCGCCTTGGCGAAATGCTTGCCTCTCCGTTTGTGATAGGTGTCAGCAACGGTCTCGATGCCCTACGGCTTATACTGAGAGCCTATTGCGTGATGGGGGTTTTCAGTCCGGGAGACGAAATCATCTATCCGGCCAATACATTTATAGCTTCAGTGCTTGCCATCAGCGATGCCGGGCTTGTTCCGGTTGCGGTAGATATAGATGAGAAGACCATGAATCTTGACACATCTCTCCTTGAGGCTGCCATCACGCCACGCACTCGTGGAATAATGGCAGTGCATCTCTACGGGCGTGTGGCCTGGGATGCGACTCTTACAGACTGTGCCGAAAAACATGGGCTGAAAATAATTGAAGACTGCGCGCAGGCTCTCGGCGCCCGCACTCTGGCTGAGGGCCTTCACGCTTCGCCGTTTGCCGGTGCGCTTGGCGATGCCGCGGGAATCAGTTTCTATCCCACCAAGAATGTCGGAGCTTTGGGCGACGGAGGTGCGGTTGTTACTCATGACGCCGGTCTGGCCAAAACTGTGAGAGCTCTGGCTAATTATGGCACAGAGTCGCGTTACAACAACATATTCAAAGGCTTCAACTGTCGTCTTGATCCATTGCAGGCGGCTTTCCTCAGCGTGAAACTTCCGTATCTGGCTCAGGAGAATGCCGACAGATTCGCGAGGGCACTGGCTTATCAGCGCACCATCTCGCATCCTGACATAGTGTTGCCATATATGTCATCAGAAGTCACAGACCACGTATGGCATCAATATGTGATAAGGGTCACAGGCGGAAAACGGGATCAGTTCCGGCAGAAACTTGCCGAAAGGGGAGTGGACACTGACATCCATTACGCCGTGCCCCCGCATTGTCAGCCTTGTTATGCAGATCTGGCACATGGCCCGCTGCCGGTCACAGAGCGCCTTGCCGGAGAGATAGTAAGTCTTCCTATAGCCACCGGTACATCCGTGGCCGATGCGGCCGAAATAGCCAGTATTATCAATCAGGCTGACCTTGGCGGCTGAAAAATCATTCATAATATATGGCAAAATCAAGAAGGAGAACAAGAAAGAAAAAAGTAGGAAAAAGTATCAGAAATATGTGGCGAGGACTTATAGCGGTAATCCTTATGGCTGGATGTGGTTATCTTGCCTCACACCTTAGCGGTCAGGAAACAAATGAACAGGTGCTGTCCGCACATTCTGGGGACTATGGAAATCTTCTCGAAGTCAAAACAAGGCCTGGAACACCTTCGGTGCTCAAAAGTTACCGTGGGATGGATCTGTCATTCAACCCGCAATGCCATATACCCAACTGGGTTTCATGGGAATTGACCGCCGAGGAGACAAGCGGCTCCGCATCGAGGACAAATAAATTTGCGTCAGACCCTGACGTTGAAGGCTGTGCCGATACCTGGGACTATAGTTATTCCGGTTATGACCGCGGGCACATGGCGCCTGCGGGCGATATGAAATGGAGCGCTGAAGCAATGGCCGAGACATTTCTGCTTACCAATATATGTCCTCAGGCAAAGAGCCTTAATGCCGGCTCATGGAAAGGGCTTGAAGAAAAATGCCGGCAGTGGGCAGAGGCTGACAGTGCCATCTATATAGTCTGCGGGCCGGTTATAGACGGAAATCCGATTGAATATATAGGTGACTCGCGCGTCTATGTTCCGAGAAAATTTTTCAAGGCTATTATCTCACCTTATTCTGTACCGGCGAGAGGTATCGGATTTATCATGCCGAATGAAAAAGTCAAAGGCGGCATGCAGGCCTGTGCGGTCACAATTGACTCCATTGAGGCTCTTACCGGGCACGATTTCTTCTCCTCGCTGCCTGACGAGATAGAAAAAGAGGTGGAGAGCCAATGTAATTTCCACTATTGGAGCACTCACCGCAAACGGTAGAGCGCGGTAAAAACAAAAACAGACAGAAAACAGAAATGAGCCACACAGCTGTTGAACTGCACGGATTGTTGACCGGCTATCAAGGGCGTGACGGGAGCGTCAAAGTTTCCGGACCGCTTGATGCGTGTCTGAACAAAGGGGAGATGACATGTCTTCTCGGTCCGAACGGCGCCGGAAAATCAACTCTTCTTAAGACCTTGTCAGGTATGCTTTCTCCTCTTTCCGGATCAGTGACGGTTGACGGCAAGTCTCTTTCGGACTATTCTGTCTCTGAACTGGCCAAGGTGATAGGGCTGGTGCTTACGGAGAAGCCTGCTGTCGGAAACATGAAAGTGGAACAGCTCGTAGCGATGGGGCGCAGCCCTTACACAGGCTTCTGGGGGCGTCTGAGCGACGATGATCGGAAGATTGTTGACGATGCAGTGGGTCTTGTCGGTATAGGCCCGCTGTGTGGACGGCCGGTTGCTTCGCTCAGTGATGGCGAAAGGCAGAAAGTGATGATAGCCAAAGCGCTCGCCCAACAGACTCCGGTCATATTTCTCGATGAGCCTACTGCTTTTCTTGATTTTCCAAGCAAAGTCGAGATAATGCGGCTGTTGCGTTCTCTTTCACGATTCAGACAGACCACTGTGTTTATTTCAACTCACGATCTGGAGATTGCTCTTCAGATTGCCGACCGCGTGTGGTTGCTCGACAAGCATCATGGCCTTAAAACGGGAACACCCCGCGGACTTGCCGCTGACGGCAGTCTGGGGGTGTATTTTGACCGTGAAGGAATCTGCTATGATCCTGTCGGCGGGCATTTCCGCATACTGATGCAGGATCAATGATCTGTGGCGGTTCCTTCCGTTCTGCTGAGCGGGGCTGATCAGGATTTGTTGGCGCGCTTACGTTCGATTTCGTCAAGAATGATCTTGCGCAGGCGGAGGTGATGAGGGGTCACTTCCACATATTCATCCTCCTTGATATATTCGAGAGCTTCTTCAAGCGAGAATACTACCGGAGGGATGATGCGGGCCTTGTCATCGGCGCCGCTTGCACGCATGTTGGTCAGTTTCTTTGACTTGGTGACATTGACCACGATATCGTTGTCTTTGGCGTTTTCGCCTACCACCTGACCTGCATAGACTTCTTCCTGAGGGAAGATGAAGAAACGTCCGCGGTCCTGAAGCTTGTCAATGGCATAGGCATAGGCGGTTCCGCTTTCCATTGCGATGAGCGATCCGTTGGTGCGGCGTTCGATGTCACCTTTCCAAGGCTGGTATTCATGAAAGCGGTGAGCCATAATGGCCTCTCCGGCCGATGCGGTCAGCACATTGTTGCGCAGGCCTATGATGCCGCGTGAGGGGATGAGGAATTCAATATGGATGCGGTCGTTCTGAGTCATCATCGAGACCATCTCGCCTTTGCGGCGGGTCACCATGTCGATGATCTTTGATGAATATTCTTCCGGCACGTTGATGGTCAGCATTTCGATCGGCTCGCATTTCTGCCCGTCGATTTCTTTGAGGATGACCTGAGGCTGGCCTACCTGAAGTTCAAAGCCCTCGCGGCGCATTGTCTCGATGAGCACCGAGAGATGAAGCACACCGCGTCCGAATACAGTCCATGAGTCCTCGTGGTCAGCTTTGGTTATGCGCAGTGCGAGATTGCGGTCAAGCTCTTTTGTCAGGCGGTCATGGATGTGGCGTGAGGTTACGTATTTGCCGTCCTTGCCGAAGAAGGGGCTGTCATTGATAGTGAAAGTCATTGACATTGTCGGCTCATCGATGGCGATACGCGGGAGCGCCTCCGGATTATTGAAATCAGCCACAGTGTCACCGATCTCGAATCCTTCGATGCCTACAAGGGCGCAGATGTCGCCGCTTTTCACTGACTGCACTTTCTTTCGGCCCATGCCTTCGAAGGTATGCAGCTCCTTGATGCGCTGACGTACAACTGTACCGTCTTTCTTGCAGAGCGCTATGTCCTGGCCTTCGCAGAGCTCACCGCGGTGTACACGGCCTATGGCAATTCGGCCTACATAGCTGCTGAAGTCCAGTGAAGTTATCAGCATCTGTGCATCGCCTTCAAGCACTTCTGGTTCGGGGATATATTCGATGATGGCGTCAAGAACGGCAGTGATGTTGTCAGTCGGCTGGGTATAGTCGGTGCTCATCCAGCCTTGTTTTGCCGAACCGTAGACGGTGGGAAAATCAAGCTGATCTTCGCTTGCATCGAGATTGCACATAAGGTCGAACACCATTTCCTGCACTTCGTCAGGACGACAGTTGGGTTTGTCGACTTTATTGATGACAACTACCGGTTTCAGGCCCATCTGGATGGCTTTCTGAAGCACGAATCGGGTCTGGGGCATCGGGCCTTCAAAGGCATCGACAAGGAGGAGGCAGCCGTCGGCCATGTTGAGCACTCGCTCTACCTCGCCACCGAAGTCGGCGTGTCCCGGAGTGTCAATGATGTTGATCTTGTAGCCGTTGTAGTTGATTGAGACGTTTTTGGAGAGGATTGTTATCCCTCGCTCGCGTTCGAGATCATTATTGTCGAGTATGAGTTCACCGGTTGACTGATTGTCGCGAAACAGTTTTCCGGCCATTAGCATTTTGTCTACGAGCGTGGTTTTGCCGTGGTCCACGTGGGCGATTATGGCAATATTTCTAATCTTCTGCATTGTCCAAAAATTTTTCAGGGTGCAAAGTTACAACTATTTTCGCTAATATCTGCTTTGTTGCGCCAAAAATCGGCGTCGGAGGCCGATTTTGCTATTCTGAGTGCCTCTGTCAATACATCTGATAGTCTACCGAGAGCACTTGGAATTCAGTCCGGCGGTTTATCTGGTCTGCAATTTCCTGCTGCTCTTCCGGAAGGCTTTCAATGAATGCCTCGTCAAGTACCCGGCCCTCTTCAAACAGAGGAAACTCGCGGGCAAGACGCTTGGTGATCTTTTTCGGGCGCGATTTGCCATAGCCCTGATACTGAAGCCGAGCTGCCGGAATTCCTGCCTCTATCAGATAGTCGACCACGCTTTTTGCGCGGCGTTCGGAGAGGCGTATGTTATATTCGTCAGACCCCCAGCGGTCGGTGTGTGATGCCATTTCGATTGTTATGTTGGGGTTGTCGCGCAACATCTGCACGAGGCTGTCGAGAGCGCCTTTTGATTCAGGCCGCAGAGTGGCTTTGTCAAAATCGTAGAAGATATTTTCCACGATGTTTGGTTTTGAGATCGAGGCCAGTATGAAGTCTATGCCGTATTCGGCGTCTTCTTCGGCAGTATCTGATGTGAATTCCTGTTTGGCGTTGAGATAACCTTTTGCGCCGGCGAGCATCACATAGCGCACTCCGCGCTGCAGCGGGAAGGAGAACGATCCGTCGTTGCGGGCTACGGCTTTCTGGTTGGAGCCGTCATTGCCTACGATGCGTATCACGGCGTTCGGCACAGGTTCTTCATCTCGGTCCAGCACCCAGCCGCTTATCTGAATCTTGAGATCGGGGAGTTCGAATGAATAGAGATGGTCATATCCACGGCCGTCGCCGCGATTTGAACTGAAATAGCCTGACTCTTTGCCTGGGTTGGCGAAGGTGATGCCGAAATCGTCACCTTCGGAGTTTATGGGCGAGCCCATATTCTCTACCAGCCAGCCGCCGGAAGGGGTCAGCGTGGCCCGGAATATATCAAGTCCACCCAAGCCGGGATGTCCGTCAGACGAAAAATACATTATAGAGTCGGTGAGCATGTAGGGAAATACCTCATCGCCTGGTGTATTGATCGCGTCTCCGAGATTTTCAAGGCTTCCGGCCCGCTCGTTAAGTTTGATGCGCCAGATGTCTTTGCCCCCGTGTCCGGGCATGTCGGATGTGAAATAGAGATACTCTCCGGAGGGGCTTACTGCCGGATGCCCATAGCTCGAAAGCGTGTCGTTGGTGATCTCAAGCTTCACCGGTGCGCTCCATTGTGCATCGGAGCGGCGCGAGGTGTAGATGTCTACGCCCGTATTCCGGTCGGGCGTACGTATGGCGCGGGTGAGATACATGGTCGATCCGTCAGGCGAAAACGAAATGATGCCTTCGTCCCATTCTGTGTTCACTTCCCCCTCCACGGCTTCGGGCCGCTGCCAGTCGCCGCGTTCGTTCTTGCGCACCATCCAGATGTCGCTGCGTTTCATGCCGGTGATCTCGCTGCGGTTCGATCCGGTTACTTTCTCATTGGTCGTTGTGAAATACAGCACCTCGCCGTTAAACATGGGAGAGAAGTCGGAACGGCGGGAGTTGAAGAGTTTTGCATTTCTGACCACGTGGCGTGTCTTGTTGCGCTTGAGCTCTGCTGCTCGGCGCGCACCGGCAAGAGCCTGCCGGGCATGGCTGTCGTCCGGTTTGATCTTCAGATAATCTTCATAGCTTTTGATTGCTTGGGCGTAGTTGCCTTGCCCGTGTTGGGCGCTGGCAAGCTGAAGGAGTATTGTGGAGTCAGGGTATCCGTAACGCAAGGCATTCTGATAGGCGGCAGTCGCACGTGCGTCCTGGCCAAGGCGTGTGTAGCATTCGCCCATCTTCAGAGCCACTTCAGCCCGCTGGCTGCGCTGTTCGCGTGGATTGAGTTTGTTGTAGATTTTTCGATAGGTTTTCTGGGCATCGAAATATTCGCCGCGGGCAAGCTGCTCGTCGGCTACACTCATCTTTGCTCCGGAACATCCGGCCAGTGCGCCTGCTATAAGCGCTATATATATAAGGTGGTATAAACGGGTCATGACTGGTGATGATGGAAGTTTCTTATAAGGCTTGTACAGCCGTTCAGATATGCTTTTGATAATTTAACGTAGAAATCATGTGAATATTTTATTTTGGAAAAGCGGCGAAATCATTGTATCTTTGTGCGATAATTCAGCATGGCCCGACTTAAACAGCCTCTTAAGCCTGAGCGCATTCTGACAAATTGTAATTGTCAAAATCTTTAATATTAAATCACATACCTATGGGTCTTTTTGAAAAACTTACCGCTAACGCAAAAGCAAAGCGTCAACGCATCGTCCTCCCGGAAGGCACAGAACCCCGCACTCTCACCGCTGCCGACCGCATCATAGCCGACGGTATAGCCGACATCATTCTGATCGGTGATCCGGCCGAGATCATGACAATGGCCAAGGATCTCAATCTTGAGAATATCGGCAAAGCTACAATCGTCAACCCCGCTGATGAAACAGTGATTGACAAATATGCTCCTATCTATTTCGAACTGCGCAAGAAAAAAGGCATCTCGATGGAAGAGGCCCGCATGACTTCTGCCAATCCTCTCTATCTCGGCTGTCTTATGGTGAAGGCCGGCGATGCCGACGGCCAGGTTGCCGGCGCGCTCAACACTACCGGCAACGTGCTGCGCGCAGCGTTCCAGGTAATCAAGACCATGCCCGGCATTGACGTGGTTTCAGGCGCTTTCGTGATGGTGCTCCCCGAAGGATCTCCCTATGGCACAAACGGACTGCTGATTTTTGCCGATTGTGCGGTTGTGCCCGAACCCGATGCGGCCCAGCTTGCCCAGATCGCAGTGTCAGCTGGAAAAACCGCGCGTGACATCGCAGGCATCGAACCCCGTGTTGCCATCCTCAGCTTCTCAACCAAGGGCAGCGCCAAGAGCGAACGTGTCGACAAAGTAATCGAAGCTACAAAGATCGCTCATGAAATGGAACCCTCTCTCGTTCTTGACGGCGAACTTCAGGCCGATGCAGCCCTCGTCCCCGGAGTGGCAAACAGCAAGGCTCCCAACAGTCCGCTCTCAGGCCGTGCCAACGTGCTCGTATTCCCCTCGCTTGAAGTCGGCAATATTGCCTACAAGCTCGTGCAGCGTCTCGGCGGTGTTCAGGCTGTAGGTCCGGTTCTTCAGGGTCTTGCAGCTCCCGTCAACGATCTTTCGCGCGGCTGCTATCCCGAAGATATCTACAAGACCATCATCATTACCTGCAACCAGGCAATCGGTCTTAAGGAAAACAACTAATCATACCTCTCATACGCAAAGACAGACTAAAGAATGAAAATCTTAGTATTAAACTGCGGTAGCAGTTCAGTAAAATATAAGCTTATCGACACAGCGGACAACAGTGTGCTTGCCGAAGGCGGCGTTGAGAAAATCGGACTTAACGACGGATTTCTCAAGTACAAGAAAAACGATGGCTCAAAGGCTGTCATCGAACTTGGTCTTGTTGACCACAATGGTGCCGTGCAGGCTATTCTTAACCTTCTGACTGATCCTGCGGAAGGCTGCATCAAGTCATATGACGAAATCGACGCAGTGGGCCACCGCGTAGTTCACGGAGCTGAAAAATTCAGCGAAAGTGTGCTTATTAACGATGAAGTCAAAGATATGATCAAGCAGTGCTACGACATCGCGCCTCTCCACAACCCCGCCAACATGACCGGTATTGACGCTATCACCACTCTCATGCCCGGCAAGCCTCAGGTAGCAGTCTTCGATACCGCTTTCCACCAGACAATGCCTGCAAAGTCGTTCCTCTATGCTTTGCCTTACAAGTATTATGAGGACGACGGTGTGCGCCGCTACGGTTTCCACGGAACCAGCCACCGTTATGTTTCTCAGCGTGTTTGCGAATTCCTCGGAGTAGACAGCAAAGATCAAAAAATTATTACCTGCCATGTCGGCAACGGCGGCTCGATCACAGCTGTTGACGGTGGAAAGAGCGTAGATACTTCTATGGGCCTCACCCCGACAGAGGGCCTCATGATGGGTACCCGCGTGGGCGATGTCGATCCCGGAGCGCTTGTTTATCTTATGCTCAAACACAATCTGTCAGCCACAGATCTCCAGAAAATCATCAACAAGGAGAGCGGAATGGCAGGCGTGACAGGCATCTCAAGCGATATGCGCGAAATTGAAGCCGCTGTTAATGCCGGTGACGAGCGCGCTATCCTCGGACTTGCCATGTATGAGCAGCGTATCCTCAAATACATCGGTGCTTATGCCGCTGAAATGGGCGGTGTAGACATCATCGTATTTACCGGCGGCGTAGGCGAAAATCAGACTTCACTCCGCGAAGCAGTCTGCGAGCCCCTTAAGTTTATGGGAGTCGAAATAGATAAGGAACTGAACTCTGGTATCCGTGGCAAGGAAGCAGTTGTTTCTACAGCGGCATCTAAAGTAAAGGTCGTTGTCATTCCTACTGACGAGGAATTGATGATTGCCCGCGATACTGAAGCGATTGTTTCCAAGAAATAATCAGAGACTATAAAATTTTTGATTCCGCGCCGGATCACTGCCACGTTCCAAGCTGGCATCTCAGGCGTGGAATCATTCTGAGATTAATAATGCAAATATGACAAAGATCCGTGCCGCCGTAGTTGGCTACGGCAACATCGGCCGCTTCTCGATTGAAGCTCTTGAAGCAGCCCCTGATTTTGAAATTGCCGGCGTCGTACGCCGCAATGTGGCCGAAATTCCGGCTGAACTTGCCCCTTATAAGGTTGTCACCGACATCCGTGAACTTGGTCATGTGGATGTAGCAATTCTCGCCACTCCCACACGCGAAGTTGAAAAATATGCTCTCGAATATCTGGCAATGGGAATCAACACCGTTGACAGCTTCGACATCCACACTTCGATCATCGGCCTTCGCCGCTCCCTCGATGCCGCAGCAAAAAAGGCCGGCCGCGTGGCCGTTATTTCTGCCGGATGGGATCCGGGAAGCGATTCTATCGTGCGCACACTCCTTGAGGCAGCCGCTCCGAAGGGCCTTACATACACCAACTTCGGCCCAGGCATGAGCATGGGCCATACAGTATGTGTAAAATCGAAAGCAGGTGTGAAGAATGCACTTTCAATGACCATGCCAAAAGGTGACGGCATGCACCGCCGTATGGTCTATGTAGAACTTGAAGACGGGGCACGTCTTGAAGATGTGGCAAAGGCTGTTAAGGAAGATCCTTATTTTGCGTCTGACGAAACCCATGTGATGGCAGTTGAAAGTGTCGATGCTGTAAAAGACATGGGCCACGGCGTGCACATGGTGCGCAAGGGCGTTTCCGGCAAGACCCAGAATCAGCGATTTGAATTCAATATGTCGATCAACAACCCGGCTCTCACCGCCCAGCTGCTTGTTGGAGTGGCCCGCGCATCAATGCGCCTCACACCTGGAGCATATACAATGGTCGAAATCCCCGTGATTGATCTTCTGCCCGGCGAACGCGAAGATCTGATCGCACATCTTGTCTGATCGATAATCATTCAGATATATATAGCGTTCAGCCCGTCAGTTGAGACCTCAACAGACGGGCTGAATGCCATATTTGAAATAAGGTTGGATTGTCAGTCAGACACTCCGTCAAGAATGATCTGTCCGAAGTACTGAGACTGATGGAAGTCGGGCTCAGGAGTCGGCACCGGAGCCCAGCTGAGATAGTGAGGCTGAGAAGTCCCGGAAGCACATTTGTAGAAGTTGCCACTAAGTTCGACCGGCTTTCCTTCAAACTTGATTCCAAGAAGATTCAGCGGAATTGCTGCAAGAAGGTCCCAGGTGAACAGTCCTTCCACTTCACGGAACGGCCGGCGTCCGCATGACGGAAGCACGGCTATAGTGGAGATCTCTGAATCAGAGAGGGGAGTGACGTTGACAGCCCTCGACTCTCGGTGAGAGGCTTTGATCGCACCGATGCAGTTGAACTCAAAATTCCAGTATTTTTCAGATCCGTCTGGCTTCACGAAAAACATAACGCAGGAGTCTTCGTAGACAGGTGAATTGTTCTCGAAATTCATGGCACGCAGATAGTTGCAGCGTACAAAGAAATTGATGTAGATATGGTTGTCCGAATGTGCGATGGTAAACGTGGTGAGCGGATGGTAAGGAAACAGATCCTTCCAGTTGAGTTCACCTATGCTGTGGCGTACGCCTGATGATTCCAGACGGTTGAAAATAGCATCAGTATTTAAAAAATCAAGATCAGCTATATAGGGTACGTGTAGTGTCTTTTGCATATTTGCTGTTATGAAATAGAGTGGGGGATAGAATCAGTTAATTGAAAAACAGATCTTTAATACCGGTAATGAATCCAATAGCGCCCATAATGAGAATGATGGCGGCTAAAATGCGGTTCAGCAGCCACATGGAGCGTATGTTGAAATGGCGGCGCACCTTGTTGACAAAATATGTAACGCCAAACCACCACAGCACAGCACCAAGGAATATTGAAATGTAGCCGGCCACATAGTGATAGGCCTGAAACTCAGGAGCAAGAAAACTGAAACGGGCAAAAAGGCCGATGATGAAGAAAAGTATCAGAGGATTGGAGAAAGTGAAAAGAAACCCAGTCCCGAAATCTTTCCAGTAGCTTGCCGGCTGCATTGCCGCCGGCTGAAGAGCCCGCGATGGATTAGCCACAAACAGATAGGCGGCATAGACAATCAGAACAATTGAACCGATCACCTGCAGAACGCTCTGATTTGATTGTATGAAATCAGTTACAAATGACAGGCCAAGTCCGGTCAGCAGGCAGTAGAGCAGATCGCTGACACCGGCGCCGACACCGGTGAAAAACGCCGGCCAGCGTCCGCGGTTGAGCGTCCGCTGGATACACAGCATTCCGATCGGCCCCATCGGAGCCGAAACAAGAATGCCTATAAGCAGGCCTCGGAATATTATGACAGGCAGATGTATCACAATCTGCAAAGGTACAAAATCACTCCGAGGTCTCAAAATTTTCAGCATGATTGATGCCCGGCAAAATGCAATTTAGAAGTTTTGAGTAAGTATTGAAGATAGCTTCGTTGGTGGCGTAGTGGGTGACCGATCGGCGCGTCAGTGCATATCAGCGTTGGTAAATGGAAAATAAATGCAATTGGTTAAAAAGCGTCTCTGTTGTTATATGGCTGATATGCCACCGGATATATAATGTTATAATACAAAATAAGTAATATTTGTCAAAGACATGTAGTCACTTTTGTTGGGAATTACGAAAAAAGTTGTAACTTTGCACTGCAAAAGGCTGGTCCGGTAGCTCAGCTGGATAGAGCATCTGCCTTCTAAGCAGACGGTCCCGCGT
>ERZ778516.992-NODE-992-length-22794-cov-10.919961_pt1 | contig 22794 bp, 20 predicted proteins | sample MGYA00510342_ERZ778516 | MGnify/ENA primary metagenome ERZ778516 (study PRJEB29527, sample SAMN07138961) | mouse gut metagenome | material: feces | host: mouse | place: China:Nanjing | collected 2016-01-25 ... | reverse complement strand
TCAGGAATTCTTCCAGCCAGGCAATGGCATCCAGGTCCAGGTGGTTGGTGGGCTCATCCAGAAGCAGGATGTCCGGATTGCCGAACAGGGCCTGCGCCAGCAGAATCTTGACCTTCTGCGCACCGGTCAGATCCTTCATGAGAGAGTAGTGGAAATCCGTTTCAATACCAAGGCCGTTTAACAGGGTGGAAGCATCGGATTCCGCTTCCCAGCCGTCCATGTCTGCGAACTCCGCTTCCAGTTCACTGGCGCGGATTCCGTCCTCGTCCGTAAAATCCTCTTTGGCATAGATGGCATCCTTTTCCTTCATAATCTCATAAAGTCTGGCATTTCCCATGATGACCGTATCCATGACAGGACATTCATCATACTTGAAATGATCCTGCTTTAAAAACGAAAGACGCTGTCCGGGCGTGATGGCGATCTCACCGCTGGTGGAATCCAGTTCTCCGGACAGGATTTTCAAAAATGTGGACTTTCCGGCGCCGTTGGCACCGATCAGGCCATAACAGTTTCCTTCCGTGAATTTTATATTCACATCTTCGAAAAGGGCTTTTTTGCCCAGACGGAGTGTTACATTATTTGCACTGATCATAAATAAAACCTTTCTTTTCTTCTCTTTATTTTATTTCCAGCCTTTACATCACGTTATATTGTAACGGAAAATTTTGTTTTTGCAAGTATTTTTGTAATTTTCATCAAAATGTACTTTAGAAATGAGGAAAATTGTGGTATGATAAATACATCAAAATACTTCTTAATTACTGGAGGGGTTTATTCATGAGAAAAATTTTATTTGCAGCGTCAGAGTGTGTACCTTTTGTCAAGACCGGCGGTCTGGCGGATGTGTGTGGTGCGCTGCCGAAAGGGTTTAACAAAGAAGAGTGGGATGTCCGGGTTGTGATCCCGAACTATACCTGTATCCCGGATAAGTTTCGGAATAATTTCAAGTATATTACACATTTTTATATGGGGACAGGTTCTTACAATCCGGGAGCGCATGTAGGCGTCATGACCTATGAGCTTGACGGGGTTACTTACTATTTTATTGACAACCTGGTTTATTTCGGCGGGGCGAAGCCCTATGGGGATTTCCGTACAGATATTGAAAAATTTGCGTTTTTCTCCAAAGCAGTGCTGTCGATTCTTCCGATCGTAGGTTTCCGTCCGGACCTGATTCACTGCCATGACTGGCAGGCGGGGCTGATTCCGGTCTATCTGAAAACCGAGTTTGCGGCAGGGGACTTTTATCAGGGCATTAAGACCATTATGACCATCCACAACCTGAGATTCCAGGGAATCTGGGACATCGAGACGATGCAGGGACTGACGGGGCTTCCGGACTATGTGTTTACGCCGGATAAGCTGGAGTTCAAGAGAGATGCCAACATGCTGAAAGGCGGCCTGGTCTATGCGGATTATATTACAACGGTAAGCGAGACCTATGCGTATGAGATTCAGACTCCGATGTACGGAGAGGGTCTGGACGGGCTTCTGTCTGCAAGGCATATGGATCTGAGAGGTATCGTGAACGGCATTGATTATGAGATCTGGAATCCGGATACGGATGAGAAGATTGACAAGAATTATAAACTGAAGACTTTCAGGAAGGGCAAGGCAGCGAACAAAAAGGCGCTTCAGGAGGCGCTTGGACTGGCAGTGGATGAGAACAAGATGCTGATCGGCCTGATTTCCCGCCTGACGGATCAGAAGGGTCTGGATCTGATTGCTGAGGTGATGGAGCAGATCGTGGATGATAATACGCAGTTTGTGGTGATCGGTACCGGTGACCAGAGATATGAGGATATGTTCCGTCACTATGCATGGAAATATCCGGACAAAGTATCAGCAAATATTTATTATGCAGACGAGCTGTCCCATAAGCTGTACGCAGCAGCTGATGCATTTCTGATGCCGTCCGCATTTGAACCGTGCGGTCTGACACAGCTGATTTCGTTCCGTTACGGAACCGTTCCGATCGTTCGTGAGACCGGTGGTCTGAAGGATACAGTGGAGCCATATAATGAATATGAAGGAAAAGGAGACGGATTCTCCTTTACAAATTACAATCCATGGGATATGATGGAAGTAATCAATTATGCAAAGTACACATACTTTGTGCACCGGAAAGAGTGGGATGAGATGGTTGCAAGAGGCATGCAGAAGGATTTCTCATGGGATGCATCCAGATACAAATATGAGGGAATCTATTCCTGGCTGATCGGCTGGTAGATTCTGTCGCGTGAGGACAGGGGACTCTGTAAGGAGTCTCCTTTTCCGTATGAGAATTCCAATGCTGCAACGCAAAAAACCGCCCGGGAACGGGCGGTTTCACTTCGCTGCTTCACTTAAAGTGATGGAAAGCGTTGCATTTACGGGGAAAAATAAAAAAAGCTCCCGACCGGATTTGAACCGGTGACCTACGCATTACGAGTGCGTCGCTCTACCGACTGAGCCACGGAAGCCTGTTGCTTTACAACGAAAATAATTATAACAGATACAGAAGAAAATGTAAAGTGTTTTTTTGAAAAAATGAAAAATATTGGGAAGCCGATTCTGAAACAGCTTCCCAATATCGTTACCGTGATCAGTCGGTCAGATCCTCTCCGTTGCTGGCAATCACTTTTTTATACCAGAAGAAGGAGTCTTTCCGGTATCTGTCCAGCGTCTTCAGATCAAATTCTTCCCTGTCCACATAGATAAATCCGTATCTTTTTACCATGCCCTCATGCGTAGAGATCAGGTCGACGGCACTCCATGGGCAGTATCCCATCATCTCTGCGCCGTCCGTGATCGCCAGACGTACCTGTTCAATGTGGTCTCTCAGATAGTTGATCCGATACTGGTCATGTACCTTGCCGTCCTCTGTCAGCTTGTCATAAGCGCCCAGACCGTTTTCTGTGACGACCATCGGCAGGCGGTATCTGGAATACATCTCCCGGATGGTGGCTCTAAAGCCCATGGGATCGATTTCCCATCCAAATTCGGTCGTGGGAAGATGCGGATTCTTTGCCCCTCTGTAGAAGCCTGCTTCACCGCGTGCAGTCTGCTGGTCTGCGCCCGGATTCATCGTCTCGGTTCCATCGCTTGCTTCCACGGTTGCAGTATTATAATAGTTAAATCCGATAAAGTCAGGATGCCCGTTTTTCAGTGCCTCTGCATCGCCTTCTCCAAATACGGGGCATGCGTCATTTTCTTCCAGATAAGCCCATACCAGATTGTTGTACACGCCATAAACCGCCATATCCAGATACAGCCAGTTACGGATGGCATTGTAGTTCTGAGCGGCCAGTGTATCCTCCGGCTTGCAGCTTGCCGGATATACAAGGGAAATGTTCGGAGCCGGTCCGATCTTGGCGTTCGGCAGCATCTCGTGGCACAGCGCCATAGCCTTCGCCTGGGCAACGAGCATGTGATGGTTCTGCTGGTAGGTTTCCTTTAAGACATTTGTGCATCCTTCCGGGATGGCAAGGGTACCAATGACCGGTCCGACCAGGGTCAGCATGTTCTGCTCGTTAATGGTCAGCCAGTATTTCACCCGGTCGCCGAAATTTTCGAACATGACCTTTGCAAAATTTACAAACCAGTCGATGGATTCCCGGTTGGACCAGGAGCCTCTCTTGTCCAGCGCTGCCGGCATGTCAAAGTGGAACATGGTTACCAGCGGTTCAATGCCGTATTTCAGGCATTCGTTGATTACATGGTTATAATATTCGATTCCTTTGGGGTTGACAGCACCGGTTCCTTCCGGAATGATCCTGGACCAGGCGATAGAGAAACGATAGGTCTTAAATCCCATTTCAGCCATTAAGGCGATGTCCTCTTTGTACCTGTGATACTGGTCGGCACAGACGGTCAGATCCGAGGTTCCTTCCGGTACCACCTTTACATCCTGACAGGACGGCCCTTTGCCGTCTTCCAGGCTGGCTCCCTCTACCTGATAAGCAGAAGTGCTGGCGCCCCAGAGAAAATCTTTTGGAAATGGTTTTAAAGTTTTGTGCAGCATTTTGGCTCTCTCCTCCTAAAATGAATATTTTGCTGTATTAATTTTACCATAAAGCGTCAGCGTTGGACAAGTGGGAAAGTGGTTTGAAATGGTAAAAATCCGATTCCTACAATGTGTACAATCACATGTCGAAAAAAATATGTTATTATGAATAAGATATAAAACTTAAAGGAGGGTAAGAAATGTTCAGGGATGAATTCACAGGCGTATGTAATGCAGCGAAAGGTAAGCTGAATCTTTTGAACAGCAATCCGGTCGGCTATGTGATCGCGTCCATGGTAGCAGGATTTTTCATCGCATTCGGAGGTTTTGTCATGCTTACAGTCGGAGGAAATCTGGGAACGACCGGCGCAGGCAAGCTTTTGATGGCAGCGTCATTTGCAGCAGCACTGAGCCTGGTGGTCATGGCAGGCGCAGAACTGTTCACCGGCAATAATTTTGTGATGGCGTCCGCCGCTTTCTCCGGAGAGGTGAAGTGGGGAGATGCCATAAAGCTGTGGGTAGTCTGTTATGCAGGCAATCTGGTCGGTTCTCTGCTGGCAGCAGTACTGTTTCATCTTACAGGGCTTGCAGGAGGGGCGGTCGGAGAGGTGATCGCAACGGTAGCGGCTGCGAAGATGGGCGGTACTGCGCTGAATCTGTTTGTAAAAGCGATTTTCTGTAATATGCTGGTATGTCTTGCGGTATGGTGCGGCGCCAAGATGAAGACAGAGTCCGGCAAGCTGATTATGATTTTCTGGTGTATCTATGTATTTGTAGTCTGCGGTTTTGAACACAGCGTTGCGAATATGACGATCATGGCATCCGGCCTTCTGGATCCGAACGGGGTAGCCGGTCTGTCCATCGGCGGTTATGTATTTAATCTGGTGATTGTGACAATCGGCAACATGATCGGCGGAATCCTTTTCGTGGCGTGGCCGTACTATATGATTCAGAAAAAGACGGGAAAATAATTTTGAAAGTTCCAATATGAAATATCCCATATAAATGACAGAAAAGGGCAGGACTTCTGCTCTTTTCTTGTGTTATGGAATACAATATGATAAAATGGGGTGCACCAAAGCGCTGGAATCATGTTTTGGTGCAGACAGCTCATCAATATGCAGTTGCAAATGACAGCAGAAACCAGAAAGGATGAAAAATTATGGCACAGTTATGGGGAGGCCGGTTTACGAAGGAGACAGACCAGCTGGTATATCGTTTTAATGCGTCGATCACTTTTGACCGGAAATTTTATAAACAGGATATGGAAGGCAGCATGGCGCATGTGCGGATGCTGGCAAAACAGGGGATCCTGACAGAAGAGGAACGGGACCGGATTCTGGAGGGCATCCAGGGGATTCTCTCAGATGTGGAATCGGGAAAGCTGCAGATTACAGAGCAGTACGAAGATATTCACAGTTTTGTGGAGGCGAATCTGACGGAGCGGATCGGGGATGCGGGCAAGAAACTGCATACGGGAAGGAGCCGCAACGATCAGGTGGCTCTGGATATGCGCCTTTACACAAGGGATGAAGTGCTTGAGACAGGGGAGCTTTTGAAGAAACTTCTGAATGTGCTGCTTCGGATCATGGAGGAAAATACGGAGACGATCATGCCGGGTTTTACGCATCTGCAGAAGGCACAGCCGATCACGCTGGCGCATCACATGGGCGCATATTTTGAGATGTTCAAAAGGGACAGCTCCAGACTCCGGGACATTTATGAAAGAATGAATTACTGCCCTCTTGGCGCAGGAGCGCTGGCAGGGACGACCTATCCGCTTGACCGGGACTATACGGCGGAGCTTCTGGGTTTTTACGGCCCCATGCTCAACAGCATGGATGCGGTTTCTGACCGGGACTACCTGATCGAATATCTGTCTGCCATGTCTACAATCATGATGCACCTGAGCCGTTTCTGTGAGGAAATTATCATCTGGAACAGCAATGAATACCGTTTTGTGGAGATTGATGATGCATACAGTACAGGCAGTTCCATTATGCCGCAGAAGAAAAATCCGGATATTGCGGAGCTGGTGCGGGGCAAGACCGGAAGGGTGTATGGAGCGCTTGTGTCGCTTCTGACTACTTTGAAGGGCATTCCTCTGGCATACAATAAGGACATGCAGGAGGATAAGGAGCTGGTATTTGATGCGATCGATACGGTAAAAGGCTGTATTGCCCTGTTTACCGGCATGCTGGATACACTCCGCTTCTGTAAAGAACGCATGAACGACAGCGCAAGGCACGGTTTTACCAACGCCACGGATGCAGCGGATTATCTGGTAAATCATGGCGTTCCTTTCCGGGATGCGCATGGAATCGTGGGACGGCTTGTGCTGTACTGCATAGAGAATCAGAAAGCGCTGGATGACATGTCCCTGGAGGAGTATCAGGCGATCAGCCCGGTGTTTGAGGAGGATATCTATGAAGCGATTTCCATGGAGACCTGTGTGAATAAAAGACTGACCATCGGAGCGCCGGGAAAAGAGGCCATGGAGAAAGTGATCGGAATCTATAGAGAATATCTTCAGAATTTATGATGTCTGTGAATCACAAATTCAGGGTTGCATTTTGTCGGAATATCATGTATTATCTATGAGAAAGACAGTTGTCTGTATACAGCGGACACAGGAGCTGCTGTTTTGCAGTAAGAGGAGGAAAATGAGAAAATGAGCGAAAAGTTAAGAGTGGGTATCCTTGGCGGTACCGGTATGGTAGGGCAGAGATTTATCTCTCTGCTGGAAAATCATCCGTGGTTCGAGGTGGTGACGATTGCGGCCAGTGCGCGTTCTGCAGGAAAGACTTACGAAGAGGCGGTCGGCGGACGCTGGAAAATGACGACTCCCATGCCGGAGGCTGTGAAGAAGATCGTTGTCATGAACGTCAATGAGGTGGAGAAAGTGGCTGCCGGCGTGGATTTTGTGTTCAGTGCGGTGGATATGTCCAAAGAGGAGATCAGGGCAATCGAAGAAGCGTATGCAAAGACGGAGACGCCGGTGGTATCGAATAACAGCGCACATCGCTGGACGCCGGATGTTCCGATGGTCATTCCGGAGATCAATCCGGAGCATTTTGAAGTGATCGAATCGCAGAAGAAGCGTCTGGGAACGACCAGAGGATTTATTGCGGTAAAGCCGAACTGTTCGATTCAGAGCTATGCGCCGGTATTGAACGCATGGAAGGAGTTTGAACCTTATGAAGTGGTGGCAACCACCTATCAGGCGATCTCGGGCGCGGGCAAGACTTTTAAGGACTGGCCGGAGATGGTGGAGAATGTGATTCCCTATATCGGAGGCGAAGAGGAGAAGTCAGAACAGGAGCCCCTCCGCGTTCTGGGACATGTGGAGAACGGCGTAGTTGTAAAAGCGCAGGAGCCGAAGATCACCTGTCAGTGCATCCGTGTTCCGGTACTGAACGGACACACGGCGGCGGTATTTGTAAAGTTCCGTAAGAAACCGACCAGAGAGGAACTGATCAGCCGCATGGTGAATTATCAGGGATTTCCGCAGGAAGCAGGGCTCCCGAGTGCTCCGAAGCAGTTTATCCGTTACATGGAAGAGGATAACCGGCCGCAGGTTCAGCTGGATGTGGACTTTGAAAACGGTATGGGCATTTCCGTTGGACGGCTTCGGGAAGACAGTATTTATGACTGGAAATTTATCGGACTTTCTCACAACACAGTCCGCGGTGCGGCAGGCGGCGCAGTACTGTGCGCAGAAACTCTGAAAGCCAAAGGGTATATCGCGAAGAAATAGCTGAAATTTTCAGACCGGACGCTGCTGCAAAAATGCTTTCGTATCTGTTCCCGGCATGCCTGTATCTGCATGGTGTTGCTGAAGCGCAGACAGGAATGCATTTTGCAGCAGCGTCCGGTCAGTTTTTCTGAAGTTCTGCGAGCATCTGTTCGGTCGTCTGTCCGTTTATGGGGTGGCGTACCCAGGGGGCGATCTGTGCCAGCGGGATCAGCACGAAATCTCTCAGGTGCATTTCAATGTGAGGAATGTGCAGATCCGGGGTGTCAATGATCTGGTTGTCATACAAAAGAATATCCAGATCCAGAGTTCGGGGTCCCCAGCGGATCAGCCGGGTTCGATGGGCTTCCTGCTCAATGCGGTGCAAAAGCTCCAGAAGCTCTTCCGGAGAGAGCAGCGTGCGAAGCTCCAGCGCCCCGTTCAGAAAGTCTTCCTGTTCTACACCGCCGTAGGGTGCAGTGACCAGATAATCCGATACTTTTGTGACCTGGCAGTCCGGATGCTGTTTCAGGGAAGAGACAGCCTGGTCAAGATACGCCCGCCGGTCACCCATGTTGGAACCCAGCGCAAGGTAGGCAGTGTGCCAGGAACGGCTGACTGCCACGGATACTGTCTCAAGGGGCAGGCCCACCGGAGCCCAGGGCTTGCGGATCTCAAGGTCGGTTTTACGGACAGCCGGGTAAGTAAGCAGAAGCTCCCGTGCCAGAAGTTCGGCAACCCGTTCCAGCAGTTTGTAGGTATGTTTTTGTACAAAGTCTGTGATATGGCAGCAGACTTCTCCATAATTGACAGAATCCTCCAGATTGTCCGTCAGACCTGCTTTTCTGGTATCTGTATACAGGCAGACAGAAACAATGAATTTCTGCCCCAGCCTGTTTTCTTCCGGATAGACGCCGTGACGGGCAAATATCTCAAGTCCCTGTATTCTGATCTCATCCATGTTTTTTTCTCCCGAGTATGGCCTCTGCCATGCGTATGGCTCTGCAATTTTCCAGAACATCGTGAACCCTTACAAATGCGCAGCCACGGATTACGCCGATCACAGACGTGGCTATGGTTCCTTCCACCCGCTGGTCCACCGGCAGATTCAGTGTCAGTCCGATTACGGATTTTCTTGAGGTGCCAAGGAGGATCGGAAAACCAAGGCGGTGCAGAAGGTCCACATGGTGGATGGCTTCCAGGTTCATTTCTAAAGTCTTGCCGAAACCTATGCCGGGATCCAGTAGGATCTTATCGTCAGGGACGCCCGCTTTTCTGGCGATTCGAACGCTTTCCTCCAGATCGGACAGGAGCTCTTCCTGAAAATTCCGGTAGACGGCTTTTGAACGGTTGTGCATCAGACAGCAGGCGGCATGGTATTCGGCGGTCAGTTCTGCGACTGCAGGATCGTGTTTAAACCCCCAGATGTCGTTGATCAGGTCGGCGCCTGCCTGTAAAGCGGCTTTTGCAACCGATCCTTTACAGGTGTCAACAGAGACCGGAATATCAAAGCGTTTTTTTACGGCTTCAAGGACCGGAAGGATCCGGGCGATCTCTTCTTCGTCGGAAATGACCTGGTATCCGGGGCGGGTGGATTCGCCGCCGATATCAATAAGATCCGCGCCGTCTGCAATCATTTTCTCCGTATGGAATAAAGCCTGGTCAGGCTGGAAAAATCTGCCTCCGTCAGAAAAGGAATCCGGAGTCACATTGAGGATTCCCATAATGTATGTTCTGTGCGCAGTATCAAAAACACGATTTCCTATTCTCATATGGATCGGTTCCTCCGTTTCTTCAGTATTCTATCTGTTTGTTTTTTTTCTCTTCGGGCCAGTTGCAGGATTCAAAAGCCGGACAGCAGAAACAGCAGCGGGACTGTTTGTCTGCCCGGCAGAGATATTCGGACAACGGGTCGCCTGTCTGCTGCAGGGAACGATGTCCGGATATGGCATGCTGAATCCGTCTGGTATCTTCAGGAGAAAAACCGCATTCCGGCAGGATGATTCCTGCAATCCGCGCGCCGGCAGCAGGATGGGGAGTTTGGTACCGTATCTGATCAGGGCGGCCGATATCGTGAAGCAGGGCGGCGGCATAGATCAGTTCCCGGTTCAGTCCGCAGCCGTCTTCCAGATTGTAGATATACATGATTCTTGCCACATCAAGAAGATGTTCGATGGAGTGACGGCAGAAAATGCGGTCTTTTTCAGCGTCTTTCAAAAACGCAGCCTGTTCCTGGAACAAAGGATGCAGGACAAGCTTCCGGATACGTTCCATGGATGCTTTCATGACTTCACCATCTGCAGAAACGTCTGCTGGAGAGAACAGTCATCGGCAAATACGCCTTTGACAATGGTGGTAACCGTCCGGGTACCCGGTTTTTGAACGCCGCGCATGGTCATGCACATGTGTTCGGCCTCCAGCATGACCATGACGCCTTTGGGACACAGGTGTTTTTCCAGCGCTTCTGCAATCTGGGCAGTCATGTTTTCCTGAATCTGCGGACGTCTGGCGAAAACCTCTACCGTACGTGCCAGTTTGCTGAGTCCGGCAACTTTTCCGTCCGGAATATAGGCAACGTGTGCTTTTCCGTAAAACGGGAGCAGATGGTGCTCGCAGACAGAATAAAACGTGATGTCTTTTTCAAGAACCATATTGTTGTTGGTGGCCTGGAACTGTTTCTTCAGATGAATGCCGGCGTCTTCCTGAAGTCCTCCGTAGATCTGTTTGCACATGCGGGCAATCCGGTCCGGCGTCTCCAGAAGACCTTCCCGTGTGATGTCCTCTCCTATGCCTTCGAGCATCAGACGGACACCTTCTTTGATTTTCTCATGATCCATTATGCTTTGCCTCCTTTGTGATTATTTCGGGATGCAGGCATATCGTATGGCAATGAAATGTTTGAGAGAATGATATACAAAAAACATCCCGATGTGAATGAGCATCTGGAATAAATAATAAATCTTCGGATCCCTTCACAATCGAGATGTAGTCATCTGTATGTTGCAATGGGTGCGGATTCCATATCGTAAGACGGGCTTTTCGTTCTTGTGGCAACTCCCCATCCACAAAACACTTGACGCATGAAATCCTATTTTGCATATTATTTATCTGGAAATGATTATATCATCATGCATGTGTAAATTCAATCCCCGGGGTGATTTTCATATATCTTTTTGGCATTGCGGACGACGGTTTGCTTCTGTTTTGCCCCGGACGCCGGCAGACATTTGAACAGTAACATTATGGGGCTGTTCATACCTGCGCCGGCCCGGGTACAAAATATTTGAAATCCATACTTGACATCCCTGTGTAAATGAGGTAGGATAATAGCAGGAAATCGAACAAAAGTTCGTATTGTGGAATTTGTGTGATATGAAGGAGAAGCAGTATGGGAAGAGAAGATAAAGGTTCGGCAAACGAAGACAGGTTAAAAGCACTGGACGCGGCGCTCAGCCAGATTGAGAAGCAGTATGGAAAGGGCTCGGTCATGAAGCTCGGAGATAAGAGCCATATGCAGGTGGAGACGATTCCCACCGGTTCTTTGAGTCTGGATATTGCTCTGGGAGCAGGCGGTGTTCCGAAAGGGCGTGTGGTGGAGATCTATGGACCGGAGTCCAGCGGTAAGACGACGGTTGCATTACATATGGTGGCGGAAGTGCAGAAGAGAGGCGGAATTGCAGGGTTTATTGATGCAGAACATGCACTGGATCCGGTCTATGCAAAGCACATCGGCGTGGACATCGACAACCTCTATATTTCACAGCCGGATAACGGAGAGCAGGCGCTGGAGATCACGGAGACAATGGTTCGCTCCGGAGCAGTGGACATTGTGATTGTGGACTCTGTGGCGGCACTTGTTCCGAAGGCGGAGATCGACGGAGATATGGGAGATTCCCATGTGGGACTGCATGCAAGGCTGATGTCGCAGGCGCTTCGCAAGCTGACGGCCATCATCAGCAAGACCAACTGTGTGGTTATTTTTATCAATCAGCTTCGTGAGAAGGTCGGTGTGATGTTCGGCAATCCCGAGACGACGACCGGAGGGCGTGCGCTGAAGTTTTATTCCTCTGTGCGGCTGGATGTCCGCAGGATTGAAGCGCTGAAGCAGGGCGGTGAAGTGATCGGAAACCGTACCAGAGTAAAGGTGGTAAAGAACAAGATTGCTCCGCCGTTTCGTGAGGCGGAATTTGATATTATGTTCGGCCAGGGAATCTCCACGGTCGGCGATATTCTGGACCTGGCGGCGAACAGCGGAGTCGTGGTAAAGAGCGGTGCCTGGTATGCCTATAAGGATGCCAAGATCGGACAGGGACGGGAGAATGCCAAGCAGTTTCTTCGTGATAATCCGGAGGCATGCAGAGAGATTGAGATGAAGGTCAGGGAACATTATGGATTACCAGGCGCAGGAGCACAGCCGGAAGCAGAAAAGTCCGCAGGAACAGCCGGCACAGCTGAAGAAAGCGAAAATTAAGGCCCTGAATCTGCTGGAACGGATGGACCGGACGGAAGCCCAGCTTCGCGAAAAGCTCCTGAAGGCAGAGTTTGAGCCGGAGACGGTAGAGCAGGCAATCGCCTATGTATACAGTTATGGATATCTGGATGATGAACGTTATGTTCGCAATTATATTGAATACCGGAAAGAACAGAAAAGCCGAAGACAGCTTGAACAGGAGCTTCAGTTCCGCAGGGGCGTGTCTTTGGAACTGATCCGGAAGGTCTATGAGGAACTGGAACCCGCCGATGAAAAAGCCATGATCCGAAGGCATCTGGAGAAAAAGTATGGGATGCCGTCCCGGTGGGATGAAAAGCAGAAGCAGAAGTTTTTTGCGTCCATGCAGCGAAAAGGCTTCCGGCCTGGAGACATTCTGTCGGTTATCAGAGAATGGAAAGAAGATGGGGACTGCCTGTAAAAGCGGCTCTTCATGCGGCTGTTCGCATCCGCGCCGTGCGTCTGAACGGCGCGGGTGTGAACCGTAACCTTTAATTGTCCAAATGCACAAAAGAAAGAACGCAAGACTTGACATTGTTGTCAAAACAGTTTAGAATCTAATTGTTGTGTTTGTACAATGAAAACTTAATAAGGAGGTGCTCCTGTATATGGTTACGACTATCATTGCGGTGCTGGTCGCGATCGCCCTTACGGCTGCAGTAGTCTGGCCCTGCGCAGTAAATTACCGGAAAAAGGTAGTGGAGGAAAAGCTTGGCAATGCAGAAGACAGAGCGAGAGAGATCATAGATGAAGCCCTGAAGACAGCAGAGACCAGGAAGCGTGAGGCGATGCTGGAAGTCAAGGAAGAATCCATGAAGACCAGGAACGAGCTTGAAAAAGAGACCAAAGAGCGCAGAGCAGAGCTTCAGCGTTATGAGCGCCGGGTTCTGTCCAAAGAGGAATCTCTGGATAAGAAGACGGAAGCAATTGAACGCAGAGAAGCCGGGTTTGCCGCACGGGAAGCACAGCTTGAGAAAAAGCGTGCTGAAGTGGAGAGCCTGTCTGCAAAGCGTTTACAGGAATTGGAGAGAATCTCTGGCCTTACCTCCGAACAGGCAAAAGAATATCTTTTGAAAACAGTTGAAGATGATGTAAAACATGAAACTGCGAAACTGGTGAAAGAACTGGAGAGCAGGGCAAAAGAGGAAGCGAACAAAAAGGCGAAGGACTATATCGTTACTGCCATTCAGAAGTGTGCAGCCGACCATGTGGCTGAGACAACCATTTCTGTTGTACAGCTTCCGAACGATGAGATGAAAGGACGTATCATTGGCCGCGAGGGCAGGAATATCCGTACGCTCGAGACCATGACTGGTGTAGATCTGATTATTGATGATACACCGGAGGCTGTCATCTTATCCGGTTTTGATCCGATCAGGCGGGAGGTTGCCCGCATTGCATTGGAGAAACTGATTGTTGACGGCCGTATTCACCCGGCAAGAATTGAGGAGATGGTTGAGAAAGCTCAAAAAGAAGTGGATGTGATGATTCGCGAAGAAGGTGAAGCAGCGACTCTGGAAGTCGGTGTTCACGGAATTCATCCGGAGCTGGTGCGGCTTCTTGGACGTATGAAGTTCCGCAGCAGTTATGGACAAAATGCATTGAAGCATTCCATAGAGGTTGCCCACCTTTCCGGATTGCTGGCAGGGGAGATCGGCGTTGACGTCCGGATGGCGAAAAGAGCCGGACTTTTACATGATATTGGTAAATCCATTGACCATGAGATGGAGGGTTCTCATATTCAGATTGGTGTGGATTTATGCAAAAAGTATAAGGAATCAGCTACAGTGATCAACGCAGTTGAATCACATCATGGTGATGTAGAGCCTACTTCCTTGATCGCCTGTATCGTACAGGCTGCAGATACGATATCTGCAGCAAGGCCAGGCGCAAGAAGAGAGACACTGGAGACTTATACCAACAGATTAAAACAACTGGAAGATATTGCGAACTCCTTTAAGGGAGTTGAGAAGTCTTTTGCTATTCAGGCAGGCAGAGAGGTTCGAGTTATGGTAGTGCCTGATCAGGTGGATGATGCGGCAATGATATTGATGGCGCGCGATATATCCAAACAGATTGAATCCAATCTGGAGTATCCTGGTCAGATTAAAGTGAATGTGATCCGCGAGAGCAGGGTGACAGACTATGCGAAATAAAGTTTAAAGAAGAAAACAGAGGGATGTTGCGGCTGCGGCATCCCTTTTTTCGTCGGGAGGTACAACAGGATGGCAAGAATAGGTTTTATCGGGATGGGAAATATGGGAACAGCGATTCTGCACGGAGCGCTGCGGGTATTTCCAAAAGAAGACATGGTATTCTGTGCAAAGACACAGGATACAAGGAGACATATTTATGAAAAGACAGGAGTAGAATATACCGATTCCAATGCGGAGTGCGCCAATAAGTGCAAGTACCTGATACTGGCAGTAAAACCGCAGTTTTACGAAGAAGTCATAAAAGGGATTCGGTATATGCTGACTCCGGAGCATGTGATTATCTCACTGGCTCCCGGAAAAACCATCGAAGAACTGAAACTGGAACTGGGAAAGGATAAAAGGATCGTCCGCGCCATGCCGAATACGCCGGCAATGATCGGGGAAGGCATGACAGGACTGAGCTGCAGGAAGGAAGAATTTTCTGATGTGGAGCTGAATGTACTGGAAAAACTGTTCGGAGCGTGCGGAAAAGCGGAATTTATTGATGAGGCGCTGATGAATGCCGTTGTATGCGCCAGCGGAAGCTCCCCGGCCTTTGTGTATATGTTTATCGAAGCGCTGGCTGACGGTGCAGTCCGGTGCGGAATGCCGAGAAAACAGGCATACATATTTGCAGCCCAGGCGGTAAAAGGAGCGGCTTCCATGGTGCTTGAGACAGGGGAACATCCAGGAGCGCTGAAAGATAAGGTATGCAGTCCGGCAGGAACTACCATTGAGGGAGTTGCGGCTCTGGAAGAATACGGAATGCGCAGTGCCGTACTGAAGGCATCTGAAGCTGTTTTGAATAAATGCAGGGAAATGTAATATATGACCTTCTCCATTCATAAAATGAGTGGGGGGAGGTTTATTTTATGAAAGAGAAATGGAACTGTCAGAAGGGGATCAGTCCGGGAACCTGTCTGATTCTGTTTTTTGCAGGACTTCTGGCAGGTATTTTATTTGTACAGACTCTGAGCGATGATTCCTTTGCGGGCATTTTCAGCGAATATTTTCTGAACCAGTATGCATCACTGGAGATTGACGGACGGAAACTGTTCCGGTATGTAAGCGGATATCGGTGCGGCCAGTATGCCCTGCTGGTCTGCTGCGGAGCAGTCTCAGCAGCGCCTGTACTGACAGGAGCCTTTCTGTTTTTTCTCGGAATGACATGGGGGACGATGATCAGTGTCTCAACGGTCAGGCTGGGGCTGAAGGGGGTTCTGATCTGCGTGGCAGGAGTGATTCCCCAGATCCTGTTTTATCTGCCTGCGTTCGGATGGATGCTTCTGTGGATCTGGAATGGAGGCAGCAGCCGGAAAAAATACTGGTTTTTCGTTTGTGCAGGATTCTTCTTTCTCCTGTCCGGTATTGTGACGGAAGTATATTTGAATCCGTTGCTGCTGCAGCAGATTCTCAGGAAAATGTAAGAAAAGATGTTGAAATCAGAGCCGTTCTTGGTTATACTGTAAGCATGTTTATAGTATTGAGGGTAAAAGAATGGACGAGGAGATACGGTATTTTGTAACATATCTGGAAGAGGTCAAGAAGGCTTCGCACAATACAGTCATGTCCTATCAGAGCGATCTGGAAAAAATGATGCATTATGCAGAGAGCCAGGGGGTAAGCTCCATCGATGCCATAACGGCAACGGTGTTGAACTCCTATGTTCTGGATCTGGAGAAAAACGGAAGGGCGGCTTCCACCATATCCAGATATATTGCATCAATGAAAGCTTTCTTTGAGTATCTGGTCCGCAGCCGGAGGATTGAAGAAGACCCGGCATTTCGTCTGAAAGCTCCAAAGGTGGAAAAGCATGTGCCGGGGATCCTTACCGTTTCGGAAATGGAACATCTGCTGGAGCAGCCGTCTGCAGACACGCCGAAGGGGTATCGGGATAAAGCCATGCTGGAGCTTCTTTATGCAACAGGCATGCGGGTCAGCGAGCTGGTGCATCTTAACGTGGGCGATGTAAATCTTCGGTTCGGCTGGGTCATCTGCAGGGATGGAGAGCGGGAACGCATGGTTCCCTTCGGTCCCAAGGCAGGCAGGGCGCTGATGCAGTATATGGACAGGAGCAGGGAATGCTTTATGAAAAAGGAAAGTTCGGATTACCTGTTTCTGAACTGTTCCGGTGCGCCCATGAGCAGGCAGGGATTCTGGAAGGTTTTAAAAGGCTATGCATTAAAGGCGGGAATTGAGAAGGACATTACTCCCAGAATGTTCCGGCATTCCTGTGCAGCGCACATGGCCTCCAACGGGGCAAAGCTGCATACGATCCAGGAGATTCTTGGACATGCGGATCTGACGGCTACACAGGTATACGCTGAATTTCAGTCAGGCATGAGGTCGGAGTACAGCAGAGTCCATCCAAGAGGGCAGGAGGAGAAAGGATGAATGAAGGGTGCAGGTGGAAAAGCAGCTGCACCTTTTTTGTGCCGGCGCGTCTGAGTGCCTGTCACAGAAAGCCTGCGCGGAGAGAGGAGACGGACATTTCCGTTTGCCGTGCAGGCAACCGCCATAAATGGAAAATATGTGCATAAAATTACATTTACAGTATAATTATGCAGAAAAAATGTAAAAAAAGCTTGCAATACAAAAAGTTTGCTTTATAATGTCAGTTAGGTTCTGCAAAGGGCCGGCGGGCTGTTGAAGTCCGTGCAGGAGGGCAGAAAGAGCGCTCTGCTGTAAAAGGTGACAATGGCATTTACAGTGAAAGAAAGAGGAGGAACACTATGAAAAAGAAAATGATCAGTATGATGCTGTGTGCAGCCATGACTGCTGCGATAGCGGCGGGATGCGGAAGCAAAGAGGCCGATCAGGCTGAGGCTCCGGCAACAGGAGCAGATGCAGAAGAAGGAGCGGAGGCTCCGGCAGAGAATGAAGAGGAAACAGAAGTTTCAGACGGCGGGACTCTGGTTATGGCGACAAATGCATATTTTGAGCCGTATGAATATTATGAAGGGGACCAGATTGTGGGCATCGACGCGGAGATGGCGGCAGCAGTAGCGGAAAAGCTCGGCATGGAACTGAAGATCGAAGATATGGAATTTGATTCCATTATTCCGGCGGTCAATTCCGGAAAGGCAGATATGGGCGTGGCCGGCATGACGGTAACAGAGGATCGTCTGGTGAATGTCAATTTCAGCAATCCCTATACAACCGCAACACAGGTTATCATTGTTCAGGAAGGCAGCGATATTACCGGAGAGGCGGACCTGAACGGAAAGATGATCGGCGTTCAGCTTGGAACAACCGGAGATATTTATGCTTCTGATATTGAAGGCGCCGAGATCGAGCAGTATAATAAAGGAATGGATGCAGTGCAGGCACTGGCGAACGGCATGATCGACGCGGTGATCATTGATAATGAACCGGCGAAGCAGTTCGTATCCAAGGCAGAGGGGCTGAAGATTCTGGAAGAGGAATTTGTTACGGAAGAATATGCCATCGCTTTTGCAAAGGACAATGAAGAACTGATGGAGAAGGTGAATGCCGCATTGGATGAGCTGATTGCAGACGGAACCATCCAGTCGATTATTGACAAATATATTACGGCTGAGTAAAGGACAGAATATGGGAAACTTTCAGGAGCGTTTTTATCTTAATTTTATAAAAGACGATCGGTGGATGTACATGTGGGACGGCCTGAAGATCACGTTGGAGGTGACGCTTTTTGCGACGCTTCTGGGGATTGTTCTCGGCTTTCTTGTGGCAATCATCCGTTCAACCCATGACCGGACCGGGAAGCTGAAGATCATGAATGTCCTGTGCCAGATCTATCTGACCGTAATCCGCGGCACGCCTGCTGTGGTACAGCTTCTGATCATGTATTTTGTGATCTTTGGTTCGGTGAAGGGGATCAGCAAGGTACTTGTGGCTGTGCTGGCGTTCGGCATCAATTCCGGCGCCTATGTGGCGGAAATCTGCCGCGCGGGCATTATGTCCATCGACATCGGCCAGATGGAGGCGGGCAGGAGCATCGGTTTCAGCTATGGTCAGACCATGTGGTATATTGTTCTGCCCCAGGCTTTCAAGAATGTACTTCCGGCGCTGGGCAACGAGTTTATTGTGCTCCTGAAAGAGACTTCCATATCCGGATACATCGCCCTGCAGGATCTGACAAAGGGCGGTGATATCATCCGAAGCCGTACATACGATGCCTTTATGCCGCTGATCGGCGTTGCGATTGTTTATCTGGTTCTGGTCCTTGGCTTTACCAAGCTGGTGTCCATGCTGGAAAGGAGGCTGAATCAGAGTGAACGATAACATACTGATCCGGGCAGAAAATGTCCGGAAAAGCTTTTCGGGCAAAGAGGTATTAAAGGGAATCGATCTGGAGATCCGAAAGGGGGAAGTGGTGGTCATCATCGGACCGTCCGGTTCGGGAAAGAGTACTTTCCTCAGATGTCTGAATCTTCTGGAGGTTCCGACAGGCGGACATATTTATTTTAACGATGTGGACATTACGGAAAAATCGGTGAATATTGATATGCACCGCCAGAAGATGGGGATGGTGTTCCAGCATTTCAACCTGTTTCCCCATATGGATATTCTGAAAAACATGACGATCGGTCCGGAGAAGCTTCTGAAAAAGTCCAGGGAAGAAGCAGAAAAGCAGGCCATGGAGCTTCTGGCGCGCGTGGGGCTTGCAGACCGCAGTCATGCATATCCAAACCAGCTGTCCGGCGGCCAGAAGCAGCGGATTGCCATCGTCCGCGCGCTGTGCATGCAGCCGGAAGTGATGCTGTTTGACGAGCCGACCTCCGCACTGGACCCGGAGATGGTGGGAGAGGTGCTTCAGGTTATGAGGGACCTTGCCAGAGAACATATGACCATGGTGGTTGTGACCCATGAGATGGGCTTTGCAAAAGAGGTGGCGGATCGGGTAGTGTTTCTGGATGAAGGAATTCTGATGGAACAGAACCGTCCGGAAGAATTTTTTGTAAATCCCCGTAATGAAAGATTGAAGAGCTTTCTTGGGAAGGTTCTGTAGCAGCCGCAGGCAAAAGCCTGCGGTATTGTCAGTGATAGTGGTAAAGGAAACAGGATGATGAGAAAAAAGAAACTGTCCGGTTGGATGATGTGTGTATGTACAGCGGCAGTGATATGCGGCTGCGGCAGTAAGGATTTTAAAAATCCTTCCAGAGGGGAAACTCTGGTTATGGCGACGAACGCATATATGGAACCATATTCCTACTATGCAGAAGATCAGATCGTTGGGATCGATGTGGAGATCGCGCAGGCGATTGCAGACAAACTGGGAATGGAACTGGAGGTCCGCAATATGGAACTGGATTCCGTTTTTGATGAATTGAATGCAGGCAGGGCCCATATCGGAATGGCGGGCATAAATGCGGCGGAAGAACATCTGGAGGATGCGGACTTCAGCGATCCTTATATGAGGATTGAGCAGGCGGTGATCGTGGACGCGGACAGCGAGGCTGCAGCAGTCAGCGATTTTTCGGACGGTCTGATTGGTGTTCCGGCCGGAGCTGCCGGCGAGATCGTTGCTTCTGATCTGCCGGGGGCACAGGTCAGATCTTATGACAGCGGTGCAGATGCGGTACAGGCGCTGTTAAACGATACCATTGATGCGGTGATTCTTGACCGGACTTCTGCCGAAGAGCTGACAGAGGGCACCGAAGAGCTGAAGATACTGGAGGAGGCTTTTATCGCGCGGGGATGCTCGATTGCGGTAGCAAAAGGAAACGAAGAACTGCTGGATGATGTGGACAAGGCGCTGGATGCAATTATTGCAGACGGGACGGTTTTTCGGATTACAAACAAATATATAACAGCAGAATGAAACTGTGTCCATGGCAGGCTGGAGGCCGGCAGATATCTGAACAGTAACCGGTCTTACAAATTGGAATGAAAAAAAATGGATTAGGTATTGATATTTTTGGACAAATTAGGTAAAATATGTAATGGTTGATGTTCTTTTAACAATCTTTGCAAGAGTTGGAAGAACAAACATATTATATTCAACTTGTAGGAGGAATGGAAACATGGCAGTAAAAGTAGCAATCAATGGTTTCGGACGTATCGGTCGTCTTGCATTCAGACAGATGTTTGGTGCAGAAGGTTATGAAGTTGTGGCAATCAACGACCTGACTTCTCCGAAGATGCTGGCACACTTGTTAAAGTATGACTCTTCTCAGGGTAAATATGAGAAGGCTGATACCGTATCCGCAACAGAAGATTCTATCGTTGTCGATGGAAAAGAAATCAAGATTTATGCAAAAGCAAATGCAGCAGAGCTTCCGTGGGGAGAGATCGGCGTAGACGTAGTTCTGGAGTGTACCGGATTCTACACCTCCAAAGACAAGGCTTCTGCTCATATTACCGCAGGCGCTAAGAAAGTTGTTATCTCTGCTCCGGCTGGTAACGATCTGCCGACTATCGTTTACAATGTAAACCATACAACTCTGAAAAAAGAAGATACCGTTATTTCCGCAGCATCCTGTACGACCAACTGCCTGGCTCCGATGGCAAAAGCGCTGAACGATCTGGCTCCGATCGAGTCCGGTATTATGTGTACAATCCACGCTTACACAGGAGATCAGATGCCTCTTGACGGACCGCAGAGAAAAGGCGATCTGAGAAGAAGCCGTGCGGCTGCAATCAACATCGTTCCGAACAGCACCGGCGCTGCAAAAGCAATCGGCCTTGTTATCCCGGAACTGAACGGCAAGCTCATCGGCGCTGCACAGCGTGTTCCGACCCCGACCGGTTCCACCACTCTTCTGTTCGCAGTTGTGAACAAAGCAGTGACCAGGGAAGAGATCAATGCAGCCATGAAAGCAGCTGCTACCGAGTCCTATGGTTATACCGAGGATGAGATCGTATCCAGCGATATCATCGGTATGAGATATGGTTCTCTGTTTGATGCAACTCAGACCATGGTTTCTCCGCTTCCGGATGGAAAGGCTCAGGTTGAGGTTGTTTCCTGGTATGACAACGAGAACTCCTATGTATCTCAGATGGTTCGTACGATCAAATACTTCGCAGAGCTTGCATAACAGCACTGATCCGTATGTCGGCGATCATATTTAAGACCTTAAAGGGTCCGGTCTTCAGGGCCGGGCCTTTTTTCGGACAGAAAGATGAGCAGACCGGGTGGTGTGTCTGCAGCGCCGGATTTCGCAGGACGGGATCCTTGAAAATAAAGCAGGAGGCAAGGGAAGATGGGATTAAATAAAAAATCAGTAAATGATATCAATGTAAAGGGAAAACGCGTGCTGGTAAGATGTGACTTTAATGTTCCGTTAAAGGACGGACAGATCACCGATGAGACCAGAATCAGGGCAGCGCTTCCTACCATTCAGAAGTTGATTGATGACGGTGGAAAGGTAATTCTCTGCTCTCATCTTGGAAAGGTAAAGAACGGCCCGAATGAGGGAGAGTCTCTGGCGCCGGTTGCAGAGAGACTGTCCGAGAAGCTTGGCAGGCCGGTAAATTTTGTGGCTGACTATAATGTGACAGGCGAAGCGGCGACTGCTGCAGTGGCTGCCATGAACGAGGGAGATGTGGTGCTTCTTCAGAATACCCGTTTCCGCGGCAAGGAAGAGACGAAGAACGGCGAGGCATTTTCCAAAGAACTGGCAGATCTGTGCGACGTATACGTATGCGACGCATTTGGTTCTTCTCACAGAGCGCATGCATCGGTTGCAGGCGTAACGGATGTGGTCCGTGCAAAGGGCGGCGAGTGCGCAGTCGGCTATCTGATGCAGAAGGAGATTGATTTCCTTGGAAATGCAGTGGAGAATCCGGTAAGGCCCTTCGTGGCAATTCTGGGCGGTGCAAAAGTGGCAGACAAGCTGAACGTGATTGCAAACCTTCTGGAGAAATGCGATACGCTGATCATCGGCGGCGGTATGGCTTACACTTTCTTGAAAGCAAAGGGCTATGAGATCGGAACTTCTCTGGTTGATGAAGAGAAGCTTGACTACTGCAAGGAAATGATGGAAAAGGCAGAGAAGCTCGGCAAGAAGCTGCTGCTTCCGGTTGATACCACCATCGCTTCTGCATTCCCGAATCCAATCGATGCCGAGATTGAGGTTTCTGTCGTGGATGCAGATGCGATTCCGGCTGACAAGATGGGACTGGATATCGGAACAAAGACGGCAGAGATGTACGCAGAAGCTGTGAAATCCGCAAAGACCGTTGTATGGAACGGACCGATGGGTGTATTTGAGAATCCGATTCTGGCAAAAGGAACGATTGCAGTGGCAAAATCTCTTGCGCAGACCGATGCAACTACGATCATCGGCGGCGGAGATTCTGCAGCTGCAGTGAACCAGCTGGGCTTTGCAGACAAGATGAGCCATATTTCTACAGGAGGCGGAGCTTCCCTGGAATTCCTGGAGGGCAAAGAGCTTCCGGGTGT
>ERZ778516.989-NODE-989-length-22834-cov-4.431274_pt1 | contig 22834 bp, 18 predicted proteins | sample MGYA00510342_ERZ778516 | MGnify/ENA primary metagenome ERZ778516 (study PRJEB29527, sample SAMN07138961) | mouse gut metagenome | material: feces | host: mouse | place: China:Nanjing | collected 2016-01-25 ... | reverse complement strand
TGTGAAGTGTTAATGTGTTGTCCACATCTAACACAATTGCTTTAATTTGATATTTTTTTAATAATTCTAATGTGATATCAGTAACCTGATTTAAGCATAAATCCGGTGTAAAAACTGACATACTTCACCTCATTTCTGAATTTTTTCTATCTTTTTGATGGTTGAATCCATATAACTGGATATTGCCTTCTATTTTACCATTTTCACAACTTGTTTTCAACTGATGGGATAAAATGAAAAAGCAGGCAAACTGCCTGCTTTTTCATTATAATTCATACACATGTAAATTCAATTATCTAAATTTACGTTTGCGTGCTGCTTCTGATTTCTTTTTACGTTTAACAGAAGGTTTTTCATAGTGTTCTCTTTTACGAACTTCAGCCAAAACGCCTGATTTTGCACAAGATCTCTTAAATCTTCTCAGCGCGCTGTCCAAAGACTCATTTTCTTTAATACGAACTTCTGACACTTTTATTCCCTCCCTTTGCCCTTGTGGCAGAGGTTTACAAACTAAATTGCAACAGCTTTATTATACAACGACAGGCTATCCAATGTCAAGTATAATCTTTTATTTCTGCAAAATTTATCCTACTTTATTACAATATTAATCAGTTTTCCTGGAACGTAAATTTCTTTTATAATGGTTTTTCCTTCGATTGCCGCAATTACTTTTTCATCTGATTTTGCCGCTGCAATTGCTTGTTCTTTTGTAATCTCAACCGAAACTTTCAGTTTTGTTTTAATCTTTCCATTGACCTGAACAACCATCTCAATCACACTGTCTTGACACTTTTGTTCATCGTAACTTACCCACTCACCCGCAGACAATGGCTTTTGATTGCCTAAATTTTGATAAATCTCTTCTGTCATATGTGGTGCAAATGGATTTAACATGATCAAAAATGCAGTGTATTCAGCCCGATTGATAGAGCCCAAATCGCTAATTTCATTTAACAGTCCCATCATCGCTGCAATGGCTGTATTAAATTTTAAATTTTCAATATCTTCAGAAACTTTTTTAATGGTTTTATGAATAGAGGTTTCCAATTCTTTTCGATAGCAGTCACCCTCTATCAGTACTTCTTGTAAGTTCCAAACACGGTCTAAAAATCTCTTACAGCCTTTTAAGCTCAGTGTACTCCATGGAGCAGCTTTTTCAAAATCGCCGATAAACATTTCATATAACCGCAGTGTATCTGCACCATAGTCGCGAATCATATCATCTGGATTGATGACATTATCGCGGGACTTGCTCATTTTCTCGCCGTTTTCTCCCAAAATCATGCCATGGCTGGTACGTTTTTTATAAGGTTCTGGGCAAGAAACCACACCAATATCATATAAAAACTTATGCCAAAAACGAGAATATAATAGATGTAAGGTTGTATGTTCCATACCTCCATTATACCAATCTACTGGCAGCCAATAATCCAATGCTTCTTTGGAAGCCAAGACCTCTTGATTATTCGGATCACAATAGCGCATAAAATACCAAGAAGAACCTGCCCATTGTGGCATAGTATCTGTTTCACGCTCTGCTGGTCCTCCACAGTGTGGACAGGTTGTCTTTACAAAACTGTCCAATTTTGCAAGTGGAGACTGACCGTCATCTGTTGGTTCAAAGGATTCTAGTTCTGGTAAAGTCAGCGGCAATTCACTTTCTGGTAATGGAACATAACCACAGGTTGGGCAATGTACAATCGGAATGGGTTCTCCCCAATAACGTTGTCTAGAAAACACCCAATCGCGCAGTTTAAAGTTTACCTTTGGCTCGCCTTTTTGATGTTCTTTTAACCATTCTATCATCTTTGCTTTTGCTTCTTCTACACTCAGACCATTTAAAAATCCAGAGTTTACCATCGTGCCAGTTGCACAATCTGTAAAAGCCTGTGTCTGAATATCGCCTCCAGCAACCACTTCTACAATTGGCAAATCAAATGCCTTTGCAAATTCATAGTCACGCGTATCGTGAGCAGGTACCGCCATAATCGCACCTGTACCATATCCCATTAAAACATAATCAGAAAGAAAGATAGGGATTTCTTGATCATTAACTGGGTTGATTCCTCGAACACCTTTAATTTCAACACCTGTCTTGTCTTTCACCAATTCCGTACGTTCAAAGTCTGATTTTTTCGCAGCTTCTATTTGATAGGCTTTGATTTCTTCCATATTTTCAATCGAATCTTTCCACTGTGTAATCAATGGATGCTCTGGGGACATTACCATATAGGTTGCACCAAATAAGGTATCTGGACGGGTGGTATAAATCTTTAATATATTTCCCTTGGTCGTGGTGAAATTCACTTCAGCACCAGTAGAACGACCAATCCAGTTTTTCTGTGAAGTCTTTACACGATCAATATAATTTAAGTCTGGTAAATCCAAATCGTCCAATAATTTCTGGGCATACTCTGTAATTTTTAGCATCCATTGACTTTTTACTTTGCGGATCACTTCACTGCCACAGCGTTCACAAACACCATTGACAACTTCTTCATTTGCCAATACACATTTACAGGAGGTACACCAGTTTACTGGCATCTCACTTTTATATGCCAGTCCTTTATGAAACAGTTGTAAAAAAATCCACTGTGTCCATCGATAGTAATTGGGGTCGGTGGTATTGACTTCTCTATCCCAATCAAAGGACAACCCCAAGGATTTTAATTGCTGTTTAAAGCGCACAACATTATTTCTTGTTACAATCTCTGGATGAATGTGGTTTTTCATGGCAAAATTTTCTGTTGGCAGTCCAAAGGCATCCCAACCCATTGGATACAATACATTATAACCTTCTAGACGTTTTTTTCTTGCCACAATATCCAATGCGGTATAAGGACGGGGATGTCCTACATGCAAACCCTGTCCAGATGGGTATGGAAATTCAACCAACGCATAATATTTTGGTTTGCTATAATCATTTTGAGCAGCAAATGTATGCTCTTTATCCCAAATATCCTGCCACTTTTTTTCAATGGCGGAAAAATCGTAATTCACTATTATCACTCCTACTTTATTTCACTATCTGACAAGTTTACTTTTAAGTTTACCAAATTTTTTTAGATTTCGCAAGTATTTTCAAACATTTATCTGTTATAAACTGTTTGATAATCATTGGTTATTCGTTCAAAAGAGCTGTTATGGCGATACTTCACTGTTGCCTTAGAATGTTACAGAACCTTGAAATTCCGGTTTTGCTCATATCAAAGAAATCATACAGCAGGATAGTTTCACGGTTTTCTTCTGGCAAGCTCCGCAGAGTTTGGGCAAGCAGCTTTGCAGTTATCTCTTTTCCCGCAATATGATATATACTTCATGGAGGCTATCTCCTTTAGTCGCTACTTTTAACCGTAAAACCGCGTCATTCCTTGAGAAGATAAAAAACGGTGGCTTTGATCTCTCAAAAACTGCTAGGTAAGAATAGGCGGGTGAAAATATCTCCGTTATTCGATAGCTTTTTTCTTTTGCCGTTGTGTGGTAGATTTAAGTATTATTTGCCCAATTTGAATGATCTGATTTCTCAAAAATAAATGATTTTCCATCATATAGAAATTTTGAAATAGCAACATTTTTTAACTTATACACGGTACACAATTTTTCAGGTGCAAATAGATAAAATAAAGTTTTAATTGCAAAGGCATGTGTTATCACCAATATATTGCTATTTGAGTTTAATGATTTATTATGAGCTATGTCAACAAGTGCGTTCGTTAGGCGATTTGAAATATCTGCAAAAGGTTCTGCCATACCTGTTGTATCATGTTCATAGATTGCCATAGCAACGTCTGGAAGTCGTTTGTTTAATTCTGCAAATGATGTAACGCCACCCAACCAATTAGATACCGCTTCAATAAAAATCGAATTGTGTTCAGCGTCCATAGAACCCAAACACCATTCACGTAGGCGCACATCTTTTTGCGGAATAATATCACGATTTTCACTTGTTGATAAAATCAATTTTGCTGTTTGCTCAGCTCTTAACATATCACTTGTGTATGCTGCACTAAAAGTAATATCTTTGAGTTTAATGCCCAATTCTCTTGCAGTCCTTTTCCCATTATCGGTAAGCGGTGAATCACTCCAGCCTTGCGCTCTATTCAAACTATTCAGCAAAGTCTCACCATGTCGGATTATATAAAAAGAAATCATAACTTTTTCTCCTATGGCATTGGCATAACTAAATTTATTTATGTGTCCACATATATTCTGCTTTAACTATATCAATCGTTTTACTCCCAATACCAAAATTTTTATCAGATACTTCTTTGATTGTATGAAAAAAGACTGTTTCCCCAGATTGTCAGCGAGAGAAACAGCCTTTTATTTATCCTTCTATTAAAGAATTCACATCAATATTTTGTGCATCAGACCACAATCTATCCAAATGATAATAATTACGAGTTTCTTCATGAAAAACATGTACCATAACGTCCCCATAATCCAAAATCACCCAATTTGCATATTGATAGCCTTCTACTCTCAATGGAGCTGTTCCCTTTTGCTTTAATTGATACTCCACTTCATCTACCAAAGATTTTACATGTGTGGAATTGTTTGTAGAGGCAATGATAAAATAATCAGCCACAATTGTCAAATCCTCTACCTTTAGCACTTCAATATTATCTGCTTTTTTCTGATCTAATATTGTTACCACTTGCTTTGTTAATTCATAGGAAGTCATTATAAACCTCTTTTCTAATTGTCGTTTTAGTTGCTGTTTTCAATGATTTTGTTTTTATCATAACTTTGACTATTATTTTTCGTGCACAACAACAATCTGTTTTTCCTTATTTTCAGTTGGGATCTATCTAATCCTCTTGTGTGTTTTATGGTTCTTTTACAACCGTTCTAATTCGCAGTTGTTCAAATGGAACTGGATTGGAATAGGGTCTAAAATGCTGGTTTAAAATTTCCGCTGTCTGTCTTGGATAAACTGAAAATACAGACTGATCACCGTTGTTTGACCCTATCCCTGGAACAGACATCATCGTAATATTACTCATCTCCATTCCATTTACCGCTTTATAATACTCAATGGCATCCATTGCAGTTAAATCTGTATTGACCGAACCAAAACATTTTGGAATTAATTTTATCATCTCAGAACTACTTAAACTCAAGCACTTGCTGGCAAAGGCTGATAGAAATGCCCTTTGTGTTTCAATTCTTCCCAAATCTCCATTTTGATAAACATTTCTAGTACGCACTACTGCAATGGCTTGTTCCCCATTTAATGTTTGTTGTCCTGCTCTGACCATTGTTCCATTTAGTTCCATATCGACTGGCACATTCATTGGAACGCCGCCAATGCTGTCAATGATATTTTCAAAACCATCCATTTTCAGTGTTACATAGTGGTCAATATTAATTTGAAACATTTCATGTATCATACGGGTGAGTCCATCTAAACCGTGATACTCCCATTTTTCAGTTCGATTATAAATTGCATTAATTTTTCCAGTAGGTGTTGTATCTCCTACATAAGTATCTCGTGGTATTTGCAATACACTTGCTCTTTTATTTGGAAAATCAATCGTTGCCAACATAATGGTGTCGGTCAATTTTGTACTTTCCCGCTCATTTTCATCATCTGCAATGCCAACAATCAAAAAGGTAGTCACCTTATCTTTAATACTACTTGGTGTAGCATATTGATTTCCAATCCCATTGCCATCTTGCAAAATTTTAGAATTCAGCGCCAATATTACAATGACTGTCAAAACCGACAGCACAATTAAAAATACGCTAAATCCCACCACTAATTTTCCCTGCCAAGTCAATTTTGCTTTTCGTTTTCTTCTTACAGTTGCCATAAGAACTAATCCTCTCTTAGACTATTGTATTCCATTGAATTCTGTCTGCGAGGACATATCCTCTTCTTGATTACTTTCCTGTTCGTTATTTCTCTGTTTTTCTTGTTCTCTTTCTACAGCTGGAGTTTGTACAATATTCAGTTGCTGTGCAGTTACTGCTTCTGAATAAGGTCTAAAATGTTCATTGAGTAACTGTGCTGTTGCCTCTGGATATAATCCATATACAGTATGTTGATTTCCCTGCTTGTCCTTAAAATAATACTCCAGTCCCTCTCCTGGCAAAACCTCTACATAAATATCTTCTGTTTGCAGTTGCTTTGCCCACTTATAATATTCTAATGCCTCATTGATTGTCAAGTCTGTTGTCACATCACTCATCAGATTGGGCAGTAAATTTGCCATGTCTGATACGGTAAAGGATTTACAACGTTCCATCAAACCCGACAAAAAAAGCCTTTGTGTTTTCAAACGGGTCAAATCGTCTCCATTTTCATAAGAGTATCTCGCCCTTACAACTGCAATGGCTTCTTCCCCATTTAAAGTGTGCATTCCTTTGGACACTTCTGTCCCATTTAACTCAATATCAACTGGAACATCCATGGTCACACCGCCAATGGCATCTATAATCTCTCGAAACCCATCCATTTGAATGGTCGCATAATGATCAATATTGATTTGCAGTGTTTCATTTAACATTTTTTTCAGTCCGTAAATTCCATGATAATCCCAATAGTTTTTGTCTTGTCCATAAATTGCATTGATTTTTCCACTTGCTGTTTCATTGCCAATAAAGGTATCTCGTGGAATTTGCAAAACACTCACTTTATTGTTTAAAATATCCAGTGTCACAAGCATCATGGTATCGGTTAAATTGTCATCTGGACGTTCATCATCATCATTAGAAATACCCAAAACTAAAAATGTAGATGTCTTATCCTGAATTTGTAAAGGCGTATTATATTCACTGACAACAGATACTTCGTCCATGGTTGGGTCTTCTAAAATGCGTTGATTCATCACATAATAGCGCATTACAAGATATCCAGTCACAACGATTACAACGATAACCATCACTACAATCAATGCGATTTTAATCACCTTATTTGAGTTTACTTTGCTAGGTTTTAACATCGTATCTCTCCCAAATTAACTATCAATTCATTATAACAATTCAGTGTATCAGCTGGTATCAAACAGTTGTCCTTGACCAAATAACGAATTGTGTGCCGAATTATTTCCAACAAACAGATATCCAAATCCACAAAAGATAATTCCCGAAATCGAGCTACTTCTTTGTATTTTCTATCCATAGAAATCGCATCCGCAATATAAATAATCTTTTCCAGCTTCGACATTCCTGCTCTGCCTGTTGTATGATAGCGAACTGCATTTAAAACATTGATATCTGTAATGCCCAATTCATCTTTTGCATAGATATAACCGGTCACTGCATGATATAACGGTGTACTTTTCAAGATGATATCACTGGCCATTATATCAGATTTCAAGATCATTTGCAACTGACTTTCAAATTTTAACTCTTTTGTCATATCATGTAACAAAGCTGCCAATCGACATTGATAGATATCCTCATGATAATGTTTTCCTAAACTTTCCGCTTGTTCACAAACATTTATAATATGTTTAAAACGCTTTTTAGAAACACTTTTTTTTGCCAATTCCTCTAATTCTTTTAGCGGTATCATTATTTCATCTCCTTTGTCACCTGATAAAGATGATGTTGTTGAATATAATCAAATACATTTGAAGGCAAATATTTTTTAACAGGTTGATTTTGCTGTATCAATTGTCGAATTTGCGTGGAAGAAACTGGAAATGGCTGAATATGTATGATATGTATATTTTGATGATTTTTTAGTATCTTTTGTGTATACGCCACCATTCGCTCATATTCCTTGGGTTCTCTTGCCCCTACAATCAAATCCACCTGCTCTAAAATTTTCTGATACTGATACCACTTGTGAAACATAAACAACATATCGCTCCCAATTAAAAAATAAAGCTTCCAATCAGAATGTTGTTGCTTGAGTTTCTCAATGGTGTGAATGGTATAACTCACGCCTTTGCGCTTTATTTCCAAATCACTTACCTCAAACCAACAATCCCCCTGTACTGCCAATTGACACATTTGTAAACGATGATAATCATCTGCCAACTGGTTGGTTTCTTTATGTGGGGGAATATTGGTCGGTATCAATATCACTTTATCCAGATAAATATGCTTTCCACATTCTTGACACAAGTTGATATGTCCTAAATGAATGGGATTAAAGGTCCCTCCAAAAATAGCAACCCTTTTCATGATTCTTCAAACTCATAAATGGGCTTTTTGGTATTTCTGCGAAACAGGATAAAGCGTGTTCCAATGACCTGTACAACATCTGACTGCGTCTTTTGTGCCAATTCCTCAGCGGCTTCTCTTGCACTCAATAGTGCCGTTTCCAACACGCGCAGTTTTATCAACTCTCTTGCTGTTAAGGCGTCATCTACCTGTTGTATCAACATATCACCAATCCCATTTTTTCCAACCTGTAAAATGGTTTCCATTTGATTTGCCTTTCCTCTTAAAAATGCCCTTTGCTTACTATTTAACATCTTCATCCTCCATTTTTTCTCTTACTGCGCCTTTAAATCTGCTTCCATCCGTTTTAGCGCTTTTCCACGATGGCTCATCATATCCTTTTGTATTCCATCTATCACTGCAAAGCTCTTTTGCTCATCAACCATAAAAATAGGGTCATAACCAAATCCATTGTTGCCCAATGGTTCCAATCCAATCCATCCTTCACATTCTCCCCGATAAACGCGTTTATCCTCTTGGCTAAATATCAGTGAAATTGCACAGACAAATCGAGCAGTTCTCTGTGTTTTGGGAACATTTTGCAATTTTTGCAATACCAACTGACAGCGGTCTTGGTCGGTAAGCCCCTCACCGCCATAACGGGCAGAATACACGCCCGGTTCTCCATTCAAATAATCCACCAACAAGCCAGAATCATCTGCAATGGTACAAAGACCAGTTGCCTGATAGATTGCTTGCGCTTTTAACATAGAATTCTCTTCAAAGGTATGTCCAGTCTCTTCTACATCAATATCAACCTGAACATCCTGCACAGAAAGCACCTCATAGCCCAATGGTTCTAAAATGCGTTTAAATTCTGTCAATTTATGTTGATTTTTTGTGGCAATCACAACTTTCACTGAAAATTCCTCCTAATATCCCTTTTACCTTTTGTGTTGCTAATGATTGATTTTCAAAAGCCTTCGTCGAAGTGCCAAAATAAACGATTCTCTATACAACAGATATAAATTTGACCGTCTGTTATTGTATTTGCTTGACTACTCTTTCAATTAGCCGATTAACGATTTCCGGCTTATCGGTGTTTGAATTGTGTCCGGCGCCCTTAATCCATTCCAGTGGAATACCTGTATTTTTGTGCCATGCCTTATTATACCGAATACATGAACCGGCGTGATCCTGTTCCCCACAGATCAGCAATGCAGGACATTTGATTTCATACGGCAAATTCGCCTCCATGGCATTTGCAAGAATTTTGAACCCATGACCCGCTATCTGGGAATATCTCTTTTTGTCTCCATCATATACCATCATGATTTCATACATTAGCTTTCTTCCGTATTCTGACACCGCAACTCCGTTTGTCCCAGACTTTAACAGGGATTTCCAGGGATAATAAAAGTAAACAGGTTCCATTCGCTTTAATAACCAAAGTTCCATTCCGGTTACATACTTTCTCTGCAATGGAGCCGAATCAATAGAAACAAATCCTTTTAGATTCTCAGGATATAATTCGGCGTAGGTCTGCCCGACATAACCGCCCATGGATTGCCCTACAATAACAGGTCTTGTTATGTTTTCCTGTTTAAAAATTCCATTTAACCACTTTACCTTATCAAAAAGATCAAAGTCAAACTGAAATGGCCACGAAGCTGCGTGAGCAGGCGCGTCCCAAACAAAAACGTTGTATTTACCTTGGAAATATTCTATTTGTTTTTCAAATAATCGATGGTCTGCTGTCAACCCTGGCAAAAACACCAATGTTGCAATATCAGTATCAATCATATGAATCCAATAATGAATCGTACCTAATAGTGTTATATATGTTTTTTCAAGCATTTTCCTACCTCCCTCCGCTGAAAATCTTAATGAAACTATATCATGGCTCATTTAGAACTTCAATCGGCAATCCGTAAAATTGCCGGAGTTATGAGCCGGCAACACAAAAGGTAAGAGAGACCTCCTAATCAAATAAAGCGTCTGCAAAGTCAGTTGGATTAAATGGCTGTAGGTCGTCCAATTGTTCTCCCACACCAATATATTTTACAGGTAAACCCAATTCATCCTTAATTGCAATGACAATACCACCTCTTGCAGTGCCATCTAACTTGGTCAGTACAATCCCTGTAATCCCTGCTGCTTCTTTAAACTGCTTTGCTTGGTTTACAGCATTTTGTCCGGTGGTGGCGTCTAACACCAACAATACCTCTTTGTCACAGCCCTCCATTTCTCGTTCAATCACACGAGAAATTTTGGAAAGCTCATCCATCAAATTTTTCTTATTGTGCAAACGACCTGCTGTATCACAGATAATGACATCGGCACTTCTAGACTTTCCAGCACGAATGCTATCAAATACCACTGCCGCTGGATCCGCTCCCTCTTTGTGCTTAATCAAATCCACCTGAGCACGCTCGCTCCAAATCTCAAGTTGTTCAATTGCCGCCGCACGAAAGGTATCCGCAGCACCCAAAATCACGCGTTTTCCCTGCGATTTTAGATTCGCTGCCAACTTTCCGATTGTGGTGGTCTTGCCAACACCATTGACACCAATCACCAAAATCATAGAAGGCTTTGTATCAATATGAAGTTCTTCTCCACCACTTAACATCTCAACAATAATTTCTTTTATCATACCTTTGATTTGATTTGGATCCGTTGCACCGACTTCCTTTACCTTTTCTCGCAGACGGTCACAAATCTTTTCAGAAGTCATCACTCCTACATCAGATATAATTAAAGTTTCTTCTAACTCCTCAAAAAAGGTTTCATCAATTTTTGTAAAAGAATGTATCAGGGTCTCTACACGCTTTACCATTGTATCTTTTGTCTTTTTTAGTCCAGATTTTATCTTATCAAAAAGTCCCATCGTTATCTCCTTTTCTTAATCCAACTGCATTTGATTGCCCAATTCTCGTTCTACTTCACTGACCTTTAATTGCAACAATTTGGAGACGCCTTCTTCTTGCATGGTAACACCATATAATACATCCGCTTCTTCCATGGTACCACGACGGTGAGTAATCATAATAAACTGCGTCTTGTCACTGATAAGGCGCAAATATTTCGCATATTTTGTAACATTTACATCATCCAAAGCCGCTTCAATTTCATCTAAAATACAAAATGGTGCTGGTCTTACTTTTAAGATGGCAAAATAAATCGCAATCGCTACAAAAGCCTGCTCACCACCAGATAATAAACTCAAATTTTTAATAATTTTGCCTGGAGGTTCTACAAAAATTTCAATGCCACAACTTAAAATCTGTTCTGGTTCGGTCAATCTTAACTCAGCGCGTCCACCGCCAAATAATTCCACAAAAATGGCTTGAAAATGCGCATTGATCAATTTAAAATTCTCAGAAAAAATCTCCTGCATCTTTTTGGTTAAATCCTGAATCATCCGCGTTAATTCGGATTTAGAATGCTCTATATCAGAAAGTTGTCTATTTAAAAATGTATAACGCTCAGATATTTCCTTATATTCTTCAATTGCTCCAACATTGACATTGCCCAAATTCTTTATCTTGATCTTTAGACTTCTCAACTCCTGATTGGAACGACCGATATCCTCCAATTCTATTGCAATCCGTTGCGCTTCGCCGCGGGTCAACTGATATTCTTGCCAAAGTTCATTGATGATATTGTCATAATCCCTTTGTATTGCTTGCTTGCGTTCTTGTACCCTAGCCAACTCTTGGACAACACGTTCTTTTTCAATGGAAACTTGTCTTTCTTTTTGGCGCAACAAAGTCGCTTCGCTCTCAAGAGAATTTCTTTGGGCTACTCTTTTTTCAACCTGTTGTTCTATGAAAATAGAATTTTCTTTGATAGCATCAATTTTCTCTCGGCTAGTGGAAATTTTTTCTTGTATCTGAATCTGTTGTTGTTCTAAATCCGTTTGTGTTTGATGTAGGCATAACAACTGTTCTTTTGAGGCAGTACCGCGATTTTGTAGTTCTAAAATGCGATTTTGCAACACTTCAGCGTCCTTTTGCAATTCCAATTTTTGATAGCGAACCTCAGAAAGTTCATCAAAAAGTTGTTGATATTGTTTTTGATGTTGTTCTTGACTTGTCTGTATAAAGGATAATTTTGTCCGCTTTTGACTCAATTGTTCTTCTATGGTTTCTATCTGCTCTTTTAAATCCACTGATTGATTTTGGCGACTATCCAACTTCTTTTGATAATCATGTAGTTCTTGTTTCATCTGAATCAATAATCGACCTTCCTGCTCAATCAATTGTGTCAAACGCTTTTGTTCTCCCTCACAACGAATTCTGTCCTCATTGACCGTCGACATTTCCCGACTAATTCGCGTTATCTGCTGCCGAAATTGTGCCATTTGCTCGTGGGTTTCATCAAGTTGTTTTTGCTGATATTGCTGTTGTTTTGTACATTCTAAGACCTGTTTTTCCAATAGAGCAATTTCCGCCTTTCGGCTTAAAAATCCCTGTGTTTTATTTTTGGAACCACCTGACATAGAACCACCAGCATGGAGTATCTGTCCGTCCAGTGTTACAATTTTAAAGCGATGTTTTTGCTGTTTTGCCATCAAAATAGCACAATCCAAGTCGCTTACAATCACAATCTTTCCCAATAGAGAAAGTACAATATCTTCATATTCTGGCTGATAGGATACCACATCACAAGCAAGTGCACAAAAGCCCTCTGAAGATGTTATTTGAACCGTATCAAGTCGGTTTCCACGAATGGAGGTCATAGGCAAAAAAGTGGCACGTCCTGCATGTTCTCGTTTCAAATGGTAAATTGCACTTTTGGCAGCCTGTTCATCTTCTGTTACAATATGTTGCAAACTTCCTCCCAAAGCAGCTTCTACTGCACTGGAATAGACTTCTGATACCTCTATCAGTTGAGATATGGTTCCGAGAATTCCCTTTAAAATCCCCCGCTTTTGTGCTGTCAAAACCGCTTTTACGCTATGGGCAAAGCCCTCCATGTGTTGCTCCAAATCCATCAATAATTTTGCCTGTTGTTGCTTTTTTAGCTGGTCTGTCTGTATTTGGTATAGTGTGTTTTCCTGTTGTTTTTGCAGTTGTCTTTGATGGTCCAATTTTTTTTCATATCCAGCTATCATATTGCTTAAAGAAGATTGTCTTTGTTCTAATTGTTGATAAGTCTCCTCAACCGACGTTAATTCCTCTTGATATAGACGAATATCCTCATCCTTTTGTTTCAATACCTGCTGATTATTTACAAATCGTTCACTTTCCTCTTGATTTTGTGCAGTCAACTGAACCAATCTCAATTTCGTCTCTGATTGCTGCATCAATAGATGATTAATTTCTTGATTGAGTTGTGTATATTCATTGGCGATTGCTTCATTTTTTTGAGATAATGTTGCAAGATTTTTCTCTAGATTATCAATTTCCTGTATCAGTGTATCCAATTGTTGTGTTGATTGCTGATATAATGTCTGATTTTGTTGAATGGTTTGCAAAAGTTGTTGCTCTGTCTGTTGGGAATTTTGTATTTCCTGATAAATTCTGTGTTGATTTTCCTGATTATGTTGAATATCATTTTCATAAACTGCAATGATAGACTGCAAATTGGCAGACTGTTTTTCTGATTCATCCTTTTGTTTGCGCAAATGATCAATATCAATCAAACACTGTTGCATCTTAGAATAAATCGTTTGTATCTGAACTTCTAAATCGTCAATTTCCTCTTCCAACTGCTGTCGCTGCATATCTTTTTTTAAAATGATATCCATTTGATTTTTCAAAGACAAATTTGATTGATTTAAAGTATCTATCCAGATAGAAATTTCCAACGTCTTTTGTCTCTGCGCAAGTTCCAAAAACTGCTTTGCCTTTTGAGCCTGTTGTTTTAGTGGAGTTACTCTGCCCTCCAACTCTTGTAAAATATCCTTTAATCGCACCAAATTTTCCTCTGCAAAATGTAGCTTTTTTTCTGCTTCATTCTTGCGATATCGATACTTTGCAATTCCAGCAGCTTCTTCAAAAATCTGTCGGCGTTCATCGCTTTTTGACTGCACTATCTCAGCAATTCTGCCCTGTCCAACCAAAGCATATCCATCTTTACCCAAACCAGTGTCCATAAATAATTCATGAATATCTTTCAAACGCACTGATACGCGATTAATGGAATACTCGCTCTCTCCTGAACGGTAATATTTTCGGGTAATGATAACCTCATCTTCTTCAATCGGCAGGGTTTTGCCAGAATTATCTATCACCAATGATACCTCTGCAAAGCCCTGTGATCTTCGAGATTTTGTTCCAGTAAAAATAACGTCCTCCATCTTTGCTCCGCGCAAATTCTTACTGGACTGTTCTCCCATGACCCAGCGCACAGAATCACTGATGTTGCTCTTCCCGCTTCCATTTGGTCCTACTACAGCAGTCAAACCTCGACCAAATTGAATCTTTGTTTTATCTGGAAATGACTTAAATCCCTGTATCTCCAGTGATTTTAATACCAACAAAATCCTCCTTTCTAGTGTTTTATGATATACTTATTTCATAAAGAGAAAGAGATGATTTTTCTCTTACTGTAATGGGATAGTTTAGCATTGCCTCCAATGCCTTTAAATTGCTACGCTTTTGCCCTATCATTTTAGAGATGGCGGTAGGATTTACAAACAATGTCACTGGTCCTTTTACAGACAACATAGACAACTGCTTTTTTGCCAACATCAAATACAGATAAGATTCACATAACTCCCGAAAAGCGGGATGATAAATTCCCGCCACCATCTGACTGGTTATATCCTCTGAAGCATGTAGCCCACATTTGATGACTGAAATACCAGCTTGATAAAACATCCAAAGCATTTGGGCGCAAATCTCCACCGCAGTTTCCAATGACATTGGATGATAAATTCCCTGTTGATACCACTTTGCAAGGCAGGTATTCTCTAAGACAACCGTCGGATAAATCCGCACTGTATCCGGTTGAAGACGCAATATTTCTCTTGCAGTTTGCAAACTGATTTCTGGTGTATCCTGGTATAAACCAACCATCATCTGTAAGCCCAATTCAAACCCATCACTGCGAATCTGCCCACAGGCAGCAATCACTTGTTCTTTGGTATGTCCCCGATGGTTTGCCGATAAAACCCGATTGTCCATACTCTGTGCGCCCAGTTCAATGCTAGTGACACCATATCTTTTTAAGCAGGATAATACCTTTTTATCTATATAATCTGGGCGGGTTGAGATGCGAATTCCCTTTAAATGATACTGTTTTACACAACTCTGTGCAAGTTCTAATAGTTCACACATATAGTTGTAATCGATTGCTGTAAAGCTCCCACCAAAAAAGGCGATTTCTGTTTCTTCTGGTGGACGCTTTAACAACAAAATTGCCCTTTGCAACAGCTGTTCTACTTGCTTTACCGTAGGCGTATCCTGCTGACCGGTGATAGTCTGCTGATTGCAAAAGCTACACTGATTGGGACAGCCCAAATGCGGAATAAAAATGGAAATATTACTATGTTTCATAACCCATCAAAGACAGCGCTTCTTTGGCTGCCACCTGCTCCGCTTGTTTTTTGCTTCTGCCCTCTCCAGTGCCAATTACGTTGGAATTCAAATGCACCTCTACAGTAAATGTCTTGTTGTGATCTGGACCTTTTTCAGCTACAATGACATACTCAATTTTTTCTTCCCGATTTTTTTGAATAATCTCTTGAAGCGCTGTTTTATAATCGCTGACATAGGTTACTTTTTCAACATCCAATTCCTCAGGAATAAAGCGCAATACAAATGTCCTTGCTGCTTCTAATCCACTATCCAAATAAATGGAACCAATTACTGCTTCAAAAGCATCTGCCAAGATAGATGGTCGCTTTCTTCCACCAGTATTTTCTTCTCCTTTACCCAACACAAGGTAATCCCCTAAATGAATGCGCAAAGCAAATTGATGTAAACTCTTTTCACACACCAAAAAAGCACGCAATTTTGTCAATTCTCCCTCTGGTAGATAAGTGTAGTGTTCAAATAGATATTGTGCCACAATGATAGAAAGAACCGAGTCCCCTAAAAATTCCAAACGCTGATTGTTTTTAATATGTTTTTTTCCCTCATTGGCATAGGAAGAATGGGTCAAAGCCTCTTCCATCAAACTTTTATTGTAATAATGATATCGTATTCGTTTTTCAAACTCAACCAACACTTACGCCTCCTTTGACTTTTGAATTGCTTGTTCAATTGTACCAATTACATCTTTTTCTACAAATGCCTTTGCCTGACGGATTGCATTTTTATAGGCATAGGCATCAGAGCTTCCATGCGCTTTTATCACTGGTTTTGCAGCTCCTAATAGCGGAGCGCCTCCATATTCCTTATAATCCATCTTTTTCTTAAATTGTTTCATGTCTTTCATCAGCAAAGAGGCTGCAATTTTTCCCTTGACGCTTCCCAAAAACATTTCCTTTAGACCGCCCATTACAAACTTTGCCAATCCTTCGGTCAATTTTAAAATGACATTTCCAGTAAATCCATCTGCTACCACTACATCAGCACCGCCCAATGGAATTTCGCGCGCCTCTATATTTCCCATAAAATTCAAAGCAGATTTTTGGAATAACCGATAAGTCTCTAGCTGCAATTCTCTTCCTTTGGTTTCTTCTGCACCGACATTGACCAAAGTCACACGAGGGCGACTGATGTTGATAATTTGTTCCATATAAATGGAACCCATCAATCCAAACTGCAAGAGCATTTCAGGTCGGCAATCTAAATTTGCCCCTGCATCCGCCAACATAAAACAACCGTTTTGACAGGGAATGATCGTCGCAATCGTCGGACGCTTAATGCCTTTAATACGCTTGACTATCATGGTTGCACCCACTACCAATGCTCCAGTACTTCCAGCACTGACAAACGCATCTGCCTGACCATCTGCCAATAATTTCATTCCCACCGCCATAGAAGATTGCGCATGTTCCTTCATAATGCTGGTAGGATCGTCACATACTGCAATTACATCGGTTGTATTGACAATTTCTATTTTGTTTAAACTGATATGATGCTGCTCAGCTACCTGACGGATAACCTTTTCTTCTCCAGTTATCACAATATCTACGCCCAATTCCTGTACTGCTAGCGCACTTCCTTCTATGACTGATAGAGGGGCATTATCCCCTCCAAAACCATCTACTACAATTTTCATTGACCCACCTCCTCATATGGTATAAAATGAATGCCATTGTGTTGTAAACAATCCTGCAATGCCTGTATTCCTCGTTGCGCAATCATCTGATAACGCAATTTTTTATTTTTTACTCGCTCTAGCAGACTGGGCAAGATACCCATATTGCTGCCCATTGGCTGGAAATCAACAACTGTTTCATCACTGATATAATTGCTCAATGCTCCCAACATGGTTTCTTTTGGCAAATCAATCATAGACTTTCCCTGTAACTTCCTAGCGAGATTCAAACCCACATAAATACCACTGGCAGCGGATTCTATATAGCCCTCTACACCTGTAATTTGCCCTGCAAAAAACACAGTTGGTTTACTTTTAAGACAAAAATGATGATCCAACAATTTGGGACTATTTAAAAAGGTATTGCGGTGCATAACACCATAACGATAAAATTCAGCATGTTCCAAGCCGGGAATCAGTGAAAATACCCGCTTTTGTTCACCCCATTTTAAATTGGTTTGAAATCCCACTAAATTATACATCGTTGCCTCTCGATTTTCTTTGCGAAGTTGAACCACTGCCCAAGGAAAACGACCAGTTCTAGGGTCGGTCAGACCGACCGGCTTTAGTGGTCCAAATCTCAATGTGTCAATGCCCCGCTTTGCCATAACCTCCACTGGCATACAACCCTCATATACTTTAAAATCCCGCTTGTCGATCTCCTTGAGCGGCGCCGACTCTGCCAAAATTAGTTCTTGATAAAAGCGTTCATACTCTTCTTGATTCATGGGACAATTGAGATAATCATCACTATCTCCTTTTCCATAACGAGATGCCTCAAAAACAATGGAACGATCAATACTATCAGCAGAAACAATCGGAGCTGCAGCATCAAAAAAGCTAAGCTGCTCTGTTTGTACCAAGGTCTGAATCTGCTGCGCAAGCGAGTCAGAGGTCAAAGGTCCAGAGGCAATCACAACCCAACCATCTGGAATCTGAGTCACTTCTTCTGCTATCACCTGAATATTTGGATGTTCCTGAATTTGCTTTGTAATATCATCTGAAAACTTTACTCTATCCACTGCCAAAGCACCGCCAGCAGGAACGCTATTTTGTAAAGCACTCTCCATTACAATCGAACCCAACAACTTCATCTCTGCTTTGAGTAGTCCTGCAGCTGAATCCAATCTGGATGCTTTGAGTGAGTTGGAACAGACCAACTCTGCAAATCCCGAATAGGAATGTGCTGGTGTATATTTTTTTGGTTTCATCTCATACAACTTAACCGATATACCCTGACTGGCAAGCTGCCATGCCGCCTCACATCCTGCAAGCCCTGCACCAATCACATGAACTATCTGCTGATTGCCTTCCATATCCATTTCCTTTCTTCTTTACCATCAATCGGACTCTTTATCTGGTGTGATCTGATAATCGCAGTGCTCATTAGAACAATAAATTTTGCCATATTTTCCGGCTTTTTTCAATAAACTTTTCCCACACTTGGGACAATCCTCTTTTGCTGGTGCATCCCAGGTCATAAAAGAACACTCTGGATAATTGCTACACCCATAAAACTTCTTACCCTTCTTGCTCTTTTTCTCTAGAATTTTACCGCCACACAGCGGACAGAAACCGCCTGTTTCAACTACAATTTTTTTGGTATTTTTGCAATCTGGATAACCAGGACAAGCCAAGAATTTACCAAATCGTCCTGTTTTTACCACCATATTTTTACCACAGAGCTCACAAACTTCATCGGTCACTTCATCGGGAAGCACAATTTTGTCATCGCCAATTTTCTGTTGTGCTTCTTCCAATGTCTTTGCAAAATCATCATAAAATAGTTTTAACGTCTGTTTCCAGTCTTCTTTTCCCGCTTCAATCTTATCCAAATCTGTTTCCATATTGGCAGTAAAGTCCACATCAATAAATTTATGAAAATGTGTTTTAATCAATTGTGTTGTAACCTCACCCAAAACCGTAGGAACCAATTGTTTTCCCTCACGCTCAATATAATTTCTAGAAATAACAGTTGTAATGGTTGGCGAATAGGTACTAGGACGCCCAATACCATTTTCTTCTAATGTCTTAATCAAAGAAGCCTCTGTAAATCTTGGTGGTGGCTGTGTAAAATGTTGTTCTCCACTTACCTTATTTAAGTGCAGTTTCTCTTGTTCTTCCAATACAGGTAACATTCCAGACTTTTGACGTTCTTCATCTTTGCTTTCTTCATATAACATCGTATAGCCATCAAATCTAACAGAAAATCCTGAGGCTTTAAAGGTATATCCAGCCGCATCAATTGTCACCTGTACAGTATCCAATAAACAATTTGCCATTTGACTAGCAATAAAGCGTTCCCAAATGAGTTTATAAATTTTATATTGATCATTTGTCAAACTGGATTTTGCCATTGCAGGCGTAATGGATGGTGTTGTTGGGCGAATTGCCTCATGTCCATCTTGTGCATTGGATTTTGTCTTATATACCCTAGGGCTATCTGGAAGATATTTTTCTCCATAAGTGTTGACAATATAATCCTTTGCCGCTGCTTTTGCTTCCTCAGAAATTCTCAAAGAGTCGGTTCTCATATAGGTAATCAAACCCATTGTTCCAAAGTCTTCTACATCGACACCTTCATATAATTCCTGTGCTGCCTGCATGGTTCTGCGAGACTGAAAGCCCAATTTTCGAGAAGCTTCCTGTTGCAGTGTAGAAGTAATAAATGGAGGTGCAGGCGATTTCTTGCGCGTTCCTTTTTTTACCGCAGTTACAATATAATCTGCCCCATCAATTGCCTTTAAAATTTCATCGGCTTCTTCCTTTGTCTTTAACTCTATCTTCTGTGTGCCTTTTCCATATAATTTTGCAATAAAGGTTCTTTTTTCAATTGCAATAGACAAATCTCTCTCTGAAGTCAAATTGGCTTCAACTGTCCAGTATTCTTGTTGTTCAAATGTTTTTATTTCGTTTTCCCGATCTACAATCAAACTTACAACAACCGATTGTACGCGTCCTGCTGAAAGTCCACTTTTGATCTTCTTCCAAAGCAAGGGACTTAATTTATAACCCACCAAACGATCCAAAATCCTTCTGGTCTGTTGTGCATTGATTAAATCCATATCCAACTCACGGGGGCTTGCCATACCATTTTGTACACCTGATTTTGTAATTTCATTAAAAGTCACTCGATTTTGCGCATGTTCATCCAACTTTAGCAGTTGAGACAAATGCCATGAAATGGCTTCTCCCTCCCGATCTGGGTCAGTTGCCAAAAAGATTTCCTTGCTCTTTTTTGCCTGTTCTTTTAATTCTTTAATGGTTTTTGATTGTTTTCGGATATTAATATATTGCGGCTCAAAATTATTTTCTACATCTACTGCCAATTTGCTTTTGGGAAGATCACGAACATGACCCATGGAAGCAATCACTTCATAACCTCTACCAAGATACTTTTTAATGGTTTTCGCCTTAGCAGGAGATTCTACAATAATTAAATTCTTTTTTACGGTCTTTTTTGCTGTTTTTTTCGTAGTTGTCTTTTTCTTTTTTGATTTTGTCGCAGTTGAATTCTGCTGTACTTGTTCTGTTGACTCTGATACAAGCATTTTACTCGTCGCCATATCTATTTATCACCTTTTTATTTATTTTTAATTTACTTCCATCTAGAAAACCGTCCTCCAGAATGAGAACAAACAAGCCCTTCTAATTCCAATTCTGTTAGGGCTGCTCGAACCAACTGCAAAGACAACTCTGATTTTATCACAATTTCATCAACGATTTGTGGCTCAATTGTCAATAGTTCAAATATTTTTTTTGCTTCTTCACTCCAATGGTCGTCATCTATAGAAGCTAAGCTGTCATTGATGATTGGTTGTTCTGAAGTAGTTTTCTCATCTTCCCTTTCAGAAATAACCGTTTGTTTGAGCATATTTTTCCCAACTGTTCTAGAAGTATGTTTCTCAAATGGGACATAAATATATTCTGCATTTAAACAATGAGCATAATAGTCTACATAGTAAGATAAAATATCCTGTGCAGAAAATACTGGAATCGCTCCATCTCTTAAATATTTTACAACGCCTGCAAAACGCTTATCATAAATATGATGTGGTGGAACACAAAATACATCTTTTCCCTGTTCCAATGCATGTTCTGCGGTAATCAAAGCACCACTTTTTTCAGGGGCTTCTGTTATCAATACACCCAAACTCAGCGCTGAGATAATGCGATTTCTAATTGGAAAATGATATCCAATCGGCTGTTCTTTGGGAGGATATTCACTGATTAAGGCGCCCTTTTTCAAAATAGCTTGTTTTAACGTTCTATTTTCAACAGGATAATCGACATCCAATCCACAACCCATCACACCTATGGTTATTCCACCTGCTTTGAGTGCGCCTGTATGGGCAAACGCATCAATTCCCACAGCACAACCGCTGATGATAATCATTCCCGCCTTTGCCAATTCATAGGACAAATTTCCAGTGACTGATTTTCCATAATCACTTGCCGAACGTGTTCCTACCACTGCGATAGCCGCTTGTTTATCTATATCATTCAAAGTGCCCTTTACATAAATTACCACAGGTGGTGCATAAATATTTTTCAATCTCTGTGGAAATTGTTCTGAAGTATAAGGGATAATTTGAATGTCTTCTTTTTGGCAGTTTTCTAAAATAAACTCTGCACTTTCTAAAGAAGTATGTGTAATGGTCTCAATATCAGATTTTGAAAATAGATTCATAGCTTTCAACTCGGAAATATCCTTCTGATAAAGCCCTTTGGGATCATAGTCTATATGGGAGAGTACAATTGCTGCACGATAATCCCCATAAGAAAACAACCTTGAAAACCAAATCCAATATATTATTTCTTCCATGATGTCACTTCCTTTTATGATTTCATCATTTCCCACATCAAAATACCTGCTGCCATTCCCGCGTTGAGAGACTCTGTGTTTCCTGCCATTTGAATTGTAATCTTTTCTGAACAAATATCAATGATTTGCTGGCTTAACCCATTTCCCTCATTTCCAATGACAACAATGCTATTGGGAGAAAACACAACATCTGTTAAGCGAACAGCCCCTTTATCCAACACTGCCGCATAAATAGAAAAGTAATCAGACAATTGACGAATATCCGCAACCTCTTCACAACTAACATAAATCTTCATTCGGAACGCAGAGCCCATGCTTGCACGCAAGACCTTCATACTTGTCACATCGCAGGTATCTTTTGAAACAATCACTCCGCTTAATCCCATCGCTTCTGCGGTGCGAATAATGGTACCAACATTACCTGTATCTTGCAATTTGGATAAAAATACATATTTACCATCTTTCTTTATTTTACCAATATCCAAATGTTTGTCAAGCTTTTTACAGATTGCAAAAAACCCCTGCGCATTATTTGTTTGGGTGAGCTTTTGTTCTAATTCATCTGTAATCAGATAACTATTTGTCTGCAAATTGACAAAAAATTTTTGTAATATCGTATAATTTTTCTCATAACTAGACTGCGTTACAAAAACTTTTTCAATTGTTACATGAGAC
>ERZ778516.988-NODE-988-length-22839-cov-4.209270_pt1 | contig 22839 bp, 26 predicted proteins | sample MGYA00510342_ERZ778516 | MGnify/ENA primary metagenome ERZ778516 (study PRJEB29527, sample SAMN07138961) | mouse gut metagenome | material: feces | host: mouse | place: China:Nanjing | collected 2016-01-25 ... | reverse complement strand
AAACAAAAGATAAGGAGTATGAAATATGTTAGAAGCACCTTCTATACAGTGGTTTCCTGGGCACATGGCAAAAACCCGGCGATTGATTACAGATAATCTAAAGATGGTAGATATTGTGTTGGAGTTGGTAGATGCCAGAATTCCGCAGAGTAGCCGTAACCCTGAGTTAGATAAGTGGCTGGGTGATAAACCGCGTATTATCATGTTAAATAAAGCAGATGCTGCTGATCCAGTAAAAACACAACAATGGTTGGAATATTATCAAAGACAGAAGATTGCCGCCATTGCTTGCGATTGTAAATCTGGGAAAGGATTGCACCAGTTTTTACCATTGGTAAAGAATGAGCTTTGTGAATTGCTGGAGCGTCGCAAACAACGTGGGGTAGTAAATCGTCCAATTCGCATTATGGTGGTGGGTATTCCCAATGTGGGGAAATCCTCTTTTATCAATCGTATGGCGAAGGGAAAACGCGCTAAGGTGGAAGATAGACCAGGAGTGACCAGAAGCAAACAATGGGTAAATCTTGGAACAGATTTGGAATTATTGGATATGCCTGGTGTATTGTGGCCGAAATTTGAAGATCCTTTGGTGGGGGAAAAGCTCGCATTTACCGGTGCAATAAAGGATGATGTGGTAGATATCGAATTGTTGGCGATGAGGCTGTTGGCTTTTTTGCGTCGAGAGTATCCCAAGACCATTGAACAGAGATATAAGTTAGAAGGTACCAATTATCAGGATTTAGAAGAATTTGATTTGTTGGAATTGGTAGGGCGCAAACGCGGTATGTTGATTTCGGGCGGTGAAGTGAATACAGAGCGCGCCGCAATTACGATTTTGGATGAGTATCGCGGCAACCAATTGGGCAGGATTACTTTTGACCGACCAGATATCTAAGAATAAAATTCTATAAAAAGGACGGATGCGAAGGTGACAATTTTTGAATTTGATAAAAATCAATATTGTGATTTATTGTGTGGAGTAGATGAAGCGGGTAGAGGTCCACTTGCGGGCGATATTTATGCAGCGGCGGTGATTCTTCCAGCTGATTGTGAGATAGAGGGCTTAAATGATTCTAAAAAATTGACAGAACAAAAGAGAGAGAGACTATTTGATGAAATTGTGAAAAAGGCAGTCTCATATTGCGTGGCAACTGCTTCAGTAGAGGAGATTGAGCGGGTTAATATCTTACATGCAACCTATCTTGCAATGCGAAGAGCAGTCAAGGGGTTGTCTGTTGTTCCCAGTTTGGCGTTGGTGGATGGAAATCGCGATCCCAACTTGGGTATTTCCACAAAGTGTATTGTAAAGGGCGATGCTACTTCTGCCAGCATTGCTGCCGCTTCTATTTTGGCAAAGGTATCCCGCGATCGCTATATGAAGGAGATTGCCAAGCAATATCCCGAATACCAATTTGAACAACACAAGGGCTATGGTACCAAGCTGCATTATCAAATGTTGAATCAGTTTGGAGAAAGTCCCATACACCGGCATAGTTTTTTAAAGAAATATTATGCACAGAAAGAACAGGAATCAGCGAAGTTGTCCGACGCAAAAAAGTAGGAAGAGCAGGAGAGGCTTGGACAGCTAAATACCTGCAAAAAAAAGGTTGTATCATTTTAGAGAGAAATTATCATTGCACCTATGGTGAGATTGATATTATTGCACAAAGCCAAAATTTCATTTTATTTGTGGAGGTAAAAACGAGAAAAACTTCTAGTTGGTATACGCCAAAGACCGCTGTAAATGCCAAAAAGCAGCAAAATATCTTACAATCTGCAAAGTGCTATCTATCAAAACATCATGTTGTATTACAACCGCGTTTTGATGTGGCGGAAATTTATGTTACCGATCAGAAAAAAGTCTATATCAATTATCTGGAAAATGCTTATCAGAATTGGTGTAAAGAAGAATCATGATTGATACTATCTTCTGCATAGAGTATATATTGTATAGAGACGGGAGGGATTGTCAATGGATATTTTTGACCTACACAGTGATACAGTGGTCACTTGTATCGAAAAGAATCAAACATTGTTTCAAAATATGTTGCAACTGGATTTACAACGGGGAATAGAGCAGATAGATACTTGGATACAGACATTTGCTTTTTGGATAGATGACCAATATCGAGGAGAGATAGCTTGGCAGCAATTTTTAATCTATTATCAATTTTTTAAACAGCAGATGGAACAACATTCTATTCGATTGAGCTTATTCCAAGATACGCCATCGCGCCATCACTGTCATGCGGTATTGGCAGTGGAAGGGGGCGCTGTCTTGGGTGGTAATCTCTCTCGCATTGCAGTGTTAAAACAGATGGGAATCTCTTTTATGACCTTGACTTGGAATGGAGAGAATGAAATTGGTGGCGGTGCCTTTTCGCAAGCGGGTTTACACGATTTTGGAAAACAAGTAATCCATGAGATGGAACAATGCAATATAGTGGTAGATGTTTCTCATCTGAATGAGAAAACATTTTATGATGTGGAAAAAATTGCGAAAAAGTCCTATATTGCAACGCATTCCAATGCAAAAGGCGTATGTGCGCATCCAAGAAATCTTTCTGATGAGCAAATTCGCTGTATCATTGATCGCAAAGGACTGATTGGTATCAATTTTTATCCGGAATTTGTAACTGGAGAGAAAGATTGTACCTGTGATGATATCTGCCGTCATATTGAACACATTTTAGTATTGGGTGGAGAAGATGTTTTGGCATTGGGAAGCGATTTTGATGGCGCTCGCATGCCATCTGAAATAACGGATATAAAAGGTCTTGCGAATTTATATGATAGTATGTTAAAATATTTTCATAAAGAAATCGTAGAAAAGATATGTTATCAAAATGCAGTTCGCTTTATAAGAGAACATAAAATTTTGCAATCGTAATCATTTCTAGTTGGACGAGAGGGGAAAAAGGATGTTATATCATAGTACTAGGAACAAACAAATTCAGGTGAGTTCTGCTCAGGCAATTACCCAGGGAATTTCAAAAGAAGGTGGGCTATTTGTACCAGAGAGCCTGCCAACAATTTCTACACAGCAACTCAATCAGTTGATTGCGATGTCCTATGCAGAACGTGCGGAATGGGTTTTTAGTCAATTTTTAACCGACTTTACTTCAGAGGAAATTCATGATTGTGTAAAAAATGCCTATCATGCACAGAAATTTCATTCTGACAACATTGCAGAACTATCTTTATTATCAAAAGATACTTATATGTTGGAACTGTGGCATGGACCAACCTGTGCATTTAAAGATATGGCATTGCAAATACTACCTTATTTATTGACCACTTCTGCAAAAAAAGTCACAAAGGATAAAAAAATTGTGATTTTAGTAGCAACGAGCGGCGATACAGGAAAAGCAGCTTTGGAAGGGTTTAAAGATGTAGCTGGCACACAGATGTTGGTATTTTATCCAGAAGATGGCGTATCCGCTATGCAGAAACGTCAAATGACAACCCAAGAAGGCGAAAATGTTGCTGTTTGTGCGATCCATGGCAATTTTGATGATGCGCAGACAGGTGTAAAACAGATTTTTACCAATCCAGAAATAGAAAAAAAATTAGAACAACATCAAATGATGTTTTCTTCTGCAAACTCCATTAACTGGGGCAGATTATTACCACAAATTGTATATTATGTCTCCACTTATTGTGAACTCTTAAAAGATGAACAGATTCAAATGGGTGAGCAGGTCAATGTAGTCGTCCCAACTGGTAATTTTGGCAATATTTTGGCTGCTTATTATGCAAAGAAAATGGGTGTGCCACTTGGTAAATTTATCTGTGCTTCCAATGCAAACAATGTATTGACTGATTTTATAAAGACAGGTACTTATAATCGCATCAGAGATTTTCATGCAACCATTTCACCATCTATGGATATCTTGATTTCTTCCAATCTAGAGCGTCTGTTATATGATTTATCTGGAGAAGATGAAGAAAAAATTTGCGAGTGGTTTACACAATTGAATCATACTGGTGCTTATACCGTAGATGAAGGATTAAAACAACGCTTACAACAGGAATTTTATGCGGGATGTTGTGATGATGTTCAGACAAAAGAAACCATTCAGCGCATATTTAAAACATATTCTTATGTATGCGATACCCATACTGCTGTAGCGGTAAAGGTAGCAGAGGATTACAAACGAGAAACCAATGATAATCGAAAGATGATCATTGCCTCCACTGCAAGCCCTTATAAATTTGCAAACAGTGTATTAGAGGCGATTGGTGGAGAGATACCAGCGGATGATTATGAGCAACTAGATAAATTATATCAGTTATCTGGTTTAGAAATTCCAAAGGCATTGGCAGAGTTAAAAGAAAAACCAGTGCGCTTTTCTGAGTCCGTTGATCGTAATGAGATGCAAAGAGTTGTATTGCAGATGCTTGATTTAAAATAATTTTTCATAGAAATAGGACTGCTTCAGGCAGTAAGCCAGGCAGTCCTATTTTTATTTTGAGAGACTTTATATCATTTTAATTTAGGAAAGAGGGGAACGGTTTTGCATCAGAATTTAGCTTGTTTAAAACAGGCAATCATAGATGCTGGCAGTCTCAATTGGTATGCCCAACGATATCCCAATTCTGTCCAGTTGGAATTTATCCATACACAGTTATATGATAAAAACCAGCAAAAGCCACTCTATCAAATTGCTTTGAATTTCTCACAACTGCAATCAGTCACCATTTTTGCAACTACATCCCATCAGCTCGATTGGTGTGAACGGCTTCACCAAGATAAGCTCGAAGAAACAGATTTGGTAGATAGTTCACTTTCCTTTCAGAGAGATCAAATCGATTTTTCTGGATTTTCTGCGAAAAGGATATTATTTCAAGGAGAAAGAGCAGAAAATATCCAAGAATTTAGTTTGATATTTGGAACATATGGGATTCAAATTTACTATCAGGTATTAAAGGTATATGCACCTGATGAAATAAATTTGAATCAGATTCCGCAATTTTATGAAGATTGGTGGAATTATTGGAAAGAATATCATCATAAAAAAGAACAGGGAATTGAATTGGAAAAAGATTGGCTGTGTGAGACAATCGTGCCATTAAAATAAATGGTTATTTTTGTTCTTTAAAAGATTGACAAACGGTGTCGCTACAAGTTGTTGCATAGGTTGGTCCAACTTTAATATTCTTTGCAGTACATCCGCAACTGTGGTTGTTGTGGATACAGTTTTCTACTTTACATTCAATTCCACAGATACATTCTTTATTTGTTTGTTTCATGTGTAATCACCTCTATTAATCATTTGGAAATGAGAATGTCAATTCCGATTATAGTATCACTCATTTTAGAATTAATATAACAAGAAAGAAATGGAAGGTGTTTTTTTGAGTTTATATACATTGGGAGATTTACATCTTTCGTTGGGAACAGATAAACCGATGGATATTTTTAGAGGATGGGATAATTATACCAAACTGATACAAGACACTTGGAATTATTTAGTAAAACCAGAAGATACGGTTGTGGTGCCTGGTGATATTTCTTGGGCGATGAAATTATCCGAAACTTATGAAGATTTTTCTTTTATTGATAAACTGCATGGAACTAAAATTTTACTAAAGGGAAATCATGATCTTTGGTTTTCTACCAAAAAAAAAGTAGAAGATTATCTGCAAGAACAGGGCTTTTCTAGTATTCGGATTCTATTTAACAATGCTTATCCATATGAAGATTATGTGATTTGTGGCACACGTGGTTGGATTTATGAACCAAATCAACCAGCGGATCAAAAGGTGTTGGCACGAGAGGCAGGCAGATTGCGCCTTTCTTTAGAAGATGGAAAAAAGACAGGCAAACAGCCCATTGTATTTTTGCATTATCCACCGATTTATGCGAGTAATGAAAGTTATGAAATATTACAGGTACTACATGAATATCAAGTAAAGCAATGCTATTATGGACATATTCATGGACATAGTTGTCAGTATGCTATCAATGGAGAACGCGGAGGAATCCAGTACCGATTGGTATCTTGTGATTTTGCACAATTTACCCCTGTAAAAGTTTTATAAGAGGTAAAAAATGGATTTGTCTATCTCATATAAACGGAAAACAAGTTCTCCCCAAGGCGCTGCACCATTAACAAATTGTAAAAAAGCAAAAAAAAATCTGGAGTTTTTTTCTAGAGTATGTTATAATCAAAAAGATGTCATGTCAATGTGTTTTTATCGGAACTTGACAGATTTATAAATATTTTGGAGGAAGTAAAAATGAATTTGATAGAAAATAAAAATGTAGACACCAATAAATTTCAACTGATTGTTGAAGTTGGCGCTGACCAATTTGAACCAGCAGTTGAAAAGGCTTATCGCAAAAATGTAAAGAAAATGAATGTGCCAGGGTTCCGAAAGGGAAAAGCACCTCGAAAAATGGTTGAAAAACTCTATGGTGAAGGTGTCTTTTTTGAAGATGCAGTTAATGAGTTATATCCTACTGCTTTACAGCAAGCTGTTGAAGAAGCACAATTACAGTTGGTTGCTCGTCCAGAGGTAGAAATCACACAGGTGGATCAAAATGGCTTTACCTTTACAGCTACTTGTATTGTAAAACCAGAAGTAACTGTTAAAAATTATAAAGAAATTGCTGTAGAAAAAGAAGTAAAGGCTGTAACAGATGAAGATATTGACAATCGTTTAAAATCACTTCAGGAAAAAAATGGAAGAACCGTCAATGTAGAGGACAGACCTGCTCAAGATGGCGATACTGTTGTATTTGATTTTGAAGGATTTGTTGACGGAGAGGCATTTGATGGCGGTAAAGCAGAACAATATACATTGGTATTGGGTTCTCATCAATTTATTGTTGGTTTTGAAGAACAGATCTGTGGAAAATCAGTCGGTGAAGAATTTGATGTCAATGTGAGCTTCCCAGAAAAATATCATGTGGAAAATTTACAGGGAAAACCTGCACTCTTCAAATGTAAATTGCATGAGATCAAAGCACAGGAATTGCCAGAATTGGATGATGAATTTGCAAAAGATACCAGTGAATTTGATACCTTAGAAGAACTCAAAGCAGATATCCGCAAAAAGACAGAACAGGCAAATGAAAAAGCAGCAGAAGATGCTGTTGAAAATAAATTGATTGATATCATTATCGAGAATATGGAAGCAGTTGTTCCAGAAGAAATGTATCAAGCGAGAATTGATGATATGGTTCGCGATTTCCAATATCGTTTGCAATCTCAAGGATTAAATTTAGAAACTTATATGCAATACACCGGAATGAATATGGAATCTTTCCGTAAAACATTCTATGAACAGGCACAAAGACAGGTAAAAATTCGCTTAGCGTTAGAAGAAATTGTGAAGTTAGAAAATATTTCTGTAGATGATGAAACCGTAGAAGCAGAATTTGCAAAACTGGCTGAAAATTACAAAATGGAAGTAGAACAAGTGAAAAACTTTGTTCCGGTAGAAGAGTTTAAACAAGATATTGCTGTAAATAAGGCAATTGACTTGGTAAAAGAAACTGCAAATATCACAGTAAAATAAAAAATTTTTTACAAGAGGATTTCAAATAATATTGGAAAATCATTGATTGTTTTGCAATGAGTACTTTGCAGCGGTTCGGAATATTGATAACTTGATGTTTCGAAATTTTTTTGAATAGATTAGCCTGTCTGATGGTATCAGGCAGGCTAATTATACTAATAGCGTTTTTGCGGAAAACTTGATTTTCTGTCGAAATGATAATAAATAATAACATGAAAGGATGATTTCAAAATGGCATTAGTACCATACGTAGTAGAACAAACAAGCCGAGGCGAGCGTTCTTATGACATTTTTTCCCGTTTATTAAATGACAGAATTGTAATGTTATGCGATCAAGTAAATGACCAAACTGCTAGTTTGGTGGTGGCTCAATTGCTATATTTAGAAGGACAGGATCCAGATAAGGACATTGATTTATATATCAATTCTCCAGGAGGTTCTATTACTGCTGGTATGGCAATTTATGATACTATGCAGTTTATTAAATGCGATGTATCAACAATTTGTATTGGACTAGCAGCTTCTATGGGTGCTTTTTTATTGACCTCTGGTGCAAAGGGAAAACGGTTGGCTTTGCCAAACAGCGAAATTATGATACATCAACCTTTGATTGGAGGCGGTTTATCTGGTCAAGCAACAGATATTGAAATTCATACAAACCATTTGTTGCGCACCAAAAAGAAACTGACCCAATTGATTGCGCAGTCAACCGGACAACCATTTGAAAAGGTTGCAGCAGATTGTGAACGTGACAATTTTATGTCAGCAAATGAAGCAATGGAATATGGTTTAATTGATAAAGTAATCACAAAACGATAGGACGTGTATGAATCGATGTCGAATTATGGAGATAAAGCTCCAAAATGTAGCTTTTGCGGAAAAAGCGAATTTATGGTAGAACGTTTATTGTATGGAAGCAGCGCTTTTATTTGTGACAGTTGTGTAGATCTGTGTTATGAAATGATACATGATGGAGAGGAAAAAGTAAAAATTTCCAAAAAAACTTCTCAAAAACCAGTATCAAAAGAGAATACCTTGCTCAAACCAGTTGAAATTAAAAAAGTATTAGATGAATATGTAATTGGACAGGAAGAAGCGAAGATTTCTTTGTCTGTGGCGGTATATAATCACTATAAGAGAATTCGTTATTCTGAGAATTTGGATGTTGATTTACAAAAAAGCAATGTTTTGTTATTGGGACCAACTGGAGTAGGTAAAACATTTTTAGCACAGACTTTGGCAAAAATTTTGGATGTTCCCTTTGCAATTGCCGATGCAACAACTTTGACCGAAGCAGGTTATGTCGGCGATGATGTAGAAAATGTATTGGTGCGCTTAATACAAGCCGCTGATTATGACATAGAAGCTGCTGAACAGGGTATTATTTATATTGATGAAATCGATAAGATTACCAGAAAATCAGAAAATACTTCTATTACGCGTGATGTAAGTGGAGAAGGTGTACAACAGTCTTTATTAAAGATTGTGGAAGGAACTTTGTCCAATGTACCTCCTCAGGGAGGAAGAAAACATCCACAGCAGGAATGTATTCAAATTGATACAAAAAATATTTTGTTTATCTGTGGTGGTGCTTTTGATGGGATTGAAAAGATTATAGAAAAGCGCAATAATGTTTCTTCTTTGGGATTCCAAGGAGAGGTCACTTCAAAAAGCCACAAAAAGGACAAAGAAGTTATGAAAAAGGTCATTCCGCATGACCTTGTAAAATTTGGTTTGATTCCTGAGCTAGTTGGTAGACTTCCAGTGATTACCGCTTTGGAAGATTTAGATGAAGATGCTTTGGTACGCATTTTGACAGAACCCAAAAACGCGATTATCAAACAGTATGAAGCACTGTTTAAAATGGATGATGTTTGTCTGGAATTCCGTCCAGAAGCATTGGAGATGATTGCAAAAAAAGCAATTGAAAGAAAAACAGGTGCAAGGGGTTTGCGCGGCATTATGGAAGATATTTTATCTGAATTGATGTTTCGTGTACCATCTGATGAAAGCATTATTCGGGTAGTGGTAACACCTGAAAGCGTTGACGACCATACAAAGATTAAAGTATTTCACAAGTAATAACAAAAAAGACTGTCTATGCTGTGAGGATATTCCAGCAAAAGACAGTCTTTTTTTGATTGAATAAAAGGGGTAATAAAATGGCAGTTAAATTATTGGCACTGGATATGGATGGGACAACTTTGATGAATGACCATTACACTGTTTCAAAAAGAAATCAACAAGCGATCAAACGGGCAATTGCACAGGGTATTGAGTTTGTACCTGCAACTGGACGTACAATAACCCATTTGCCAAAAGATATCTTAAATTTAAAAAATTGGCGTTATGCAATTACTTCAAATGGGGCATTCGTTTATGATAGGCAACAAGATAAGGTGATTTATTCGGATTTTTTGGATATCCATTTGGTATTGCAGATGATAAGAGAATTAAAAAAATTAGAATTGTTTTTTGAAGTCTATATTAATGGCACTTCTTTTATTGAAAAACATTACTTAGAACACGCACAGAGATATCATATTACGGAGCAATCACAGTTATTTTTACGGGAAAAATGTAATCAGATAGAAAATATTTTTGATTTCTTATTAAAAGAGAACATTCATGTGGAAAAAATATTTGTTCCATATATCCCTGATGAAATTCACCCACAGGTTACGCAGATGTTTTTGCAATTTCCGGTTGCATTGACTTCTTCTGTAGACACCAATATTGAAGTGAACAATCAAACCGCAAATAAGGGAGAAGCATTAAAATATTTGGCAAAACAATTGCAAATAATTCCTGATGAGATTATGGCGGTAGGGGATAGCAATAATGATTATGAAATGTTAGAGTATGCTGGAATTTCTGTGGCAATGGGCAATGGAAATGAGAAAGTTAAAAAAATTGCCAAATTTCAAACTTTATCCAATGAACAAGATGGTGTTGCCCATATCATTGAAACTTTGGTTTTACATTGTGAATTAGAATGATTTTCTGATCGCAATTGTTGTTGTTTTTATGTGATAGGGAAATTGATATTCAAAAATGATATCAAGTAAAAAAATGCTTTTATTGATTTAGTCAATAAAAGCATTTTTTATTATGGAGTAGCCAACTTGCTTGGCGATTTGTACAATAACAAAAAACATACCTTTTTTCTTGTGTTTGCAGACACACGTTCATTTATCATTAGTCCAATCCATGTTCTAAGATAAACGCAGAAAGCAATCCAATATTACAGCAGGCTTCTACAACTGGGACTGCACGAACAGCAATACAGGGGTCATGTCGTCCTACGATATGAAGTGTTGTATTTTGATATGTTTTGACATCAATTGTGTGCTGTTTGGTGGAAATGGAGGCAGTTGGTTTAAATGCAACTCGAAAATCAATTGGCATACCAGAAGTAATACCTCCTAAAATGCCGCCATGGTTGTTGGTTTTGGTTTTTACCTGATTGGCATCATCGATATAAAATTCATCATTGTTTTCGGAGCCATAGAGTTTGGTACATTCAAATCCTCTGCCAAATTCAATTCCCTTTACTCCGGGAATGGCAAACATCAAAGAGGAAAGAATGCTTTCAATTCCATCAAAGATAGGTGAGCCAATACCAGCAGGCATTCCAATTGCGATACATTCTACAACGCCGCCAACAGAATTGAGATTCATACGGGCGTCATTGATAAGATCAATGATTTCTGTTCGTGTTTTCTCCTGGATAACTGGAAATGGCAATGCTTGAAGCTGTTCGATTTGCTGTTTGGTGATTGAAATAGAGTCAAGTTTTTGGTCCTCAATGTGGTTGACAGAGAGTAGATGAGCACCAGCATAAATCCCTTTTGAAGCGAGAATCTGACCACAGATAGCGCCTGCTGCCACCATACAAGCAGTCAGTCGACCAGAAAAGTGTCCACCGCCTCGGATATCATTGGCACCGTGGTATTTTACAAATCCTGTATAATCTGCATGACCGGGGCGGACAGTTGTTTTAAGATTATCATAATCGGACGAATGAGTATTTGTATTTTGAATCATAAGACATAAAGGGGTTCCAGTGGTGGTATCATTGATCAATCCAGAAAGAACCTGCGGTAAGTCTGGTTCGATTCTAGAGGTGGTAGTACCATCAGACTTTGCCTGTCGGCGTCTTAAAAAATTGCGTACCTGTGCCATATCAATGGGTTTTCCAGCTGGCAGATTGTCAATGACAACGCCAATTGCTTCTGAATGGGATTCTCCAAAAATAGAAATTTTTAAACCATTATTCCAAATAGATGGCATCGCAGTTTCCTCCTAAACGTTTGTATTCTTTAAAAAATGTAGGATAAGATTTGTTTACACACTCTGCTCCTAAGATAACCACATCATCGGTTGCGCGGGTGGCTGCAATAGCGGCTGCCATTGCAATTCGATGGTCGTGATAACTATTGATTTCCGCTCCATGAAATTGATGACAGGGTAGGATGACAATACTATCATCTTGATAAGAGATAGAACCTCCCAATCGAGAAATCAGTTCAAGGGTGGAGGCAATTCGGTCACTTTCTTTGATTTTTAGCCGCTCCACCTTAGAGATGACACTTTTTCCATGACAAAAACAGGCTAGTACCGATAAAATTGGAACCAAATCTGGAATATTGGAAGCGTCGATAGAAAAGCCTATAAAGTCTTTTCCTTGATTTGTGAATCCATCATCTTCTAAAATGGGATTGGCACCAATTTGATTGAGTAATCCAATGATATAGCTGTCGCCCTGTATGGAACTTTTGGAGAACTGATGTAATTGTACCTGACTTCCTAAACAATTGGCAGTTAAGAAGAAAGCGGCTTGAGAGTAATCACTTTCCACTTGATAATTGATGGGCAAATAACGCTGATTTCCTGCAATTTGATAGCAGTTATCATGAGATTGTATCTTAATTCCAAAAGCGGCTAATACATCAAGTGTAATATCGACATAACTCTTTGACTCAAAGGGAGGCAATACCTCTAATGTACTTGGACCGTCCAATAACGGCAGTGCAAACAACAGCCCTGTAATAAATTGAGAACTGACATTTCCCCGAATGGTGTAATGTCCGGGCAACAGTGTCCCTTGTATGGATGCTGGAAGTGTTCCAGTGTATTCAAACTGTACGCCCTTTTGTGCGAATGCCTTTTGATAAAGATCAAGAGGTCGGGTGATGAGTTTGCCTTTTCCAGAGAAGGTGGCAGAAATGCCAAAAGCTGCCGCAATTGGAATGAGAAATCGAATGGTAGAGCCGGATTCATTACAATCCAACAAAGCCGATTTTGGTATATTTGAAATACCTGTGACAGAAATATGATTTTGGTGAATGTCAAAGCAAGCTCCCAATTGTTCTAGACAGTGGATTGTTGCCAAAATATCCTCCGAAAGATAGCTATTTTCAATGATACAATGTCCGTCGGATAGTGCACCACAAATCAAAGCGCGGTGCATAATACTTTTAGAGGCGGGAATGTCAATTTTTCCCTTTAATGTAGAGGGATGAACAACAAGATTCATAATTGATTGTCCTTTGATTGATTTAAAAATGCTTGAAATTCTGAATGAGAAAGTTTATGGATCAAACAAGTTCCAATTTCTTTTAATAGAATTAAGTGAATGGATTGATTGAGATTTTTTTTGTCTAAACAACAGATATCAAATAGTGTTTGTGTGTCTATTTCACAGTCGGTTGGCAATCCAACAGATTGACAGAGTTTTATGATTTGTTGTGCACATCCTGGTTGGGTCAATCCCGCTTTTTCACTCAATTGTGTCATCTTTACCATACCAATTGCAACACCTTGCCCGTGAGTATAGGTAGAAAAGTGATAGTGTTTTTCGATTGCATGACCGATTGTGTGTCCAAAGTTTAGTATCATGCGCATTCCAGTATCAAATTCATCTTTACAAACGATATCTGCTTTGATTTGGATACAACGCGTAATGATATCTGTCATATTAGCATGTTGAATGTCTTGAATTTGCTCAAACAAAGAACGGTCGTAAATACAGGCATATTTGATGACTTCTGCAATGCCACTGGAAAAGTTGACCTTTGAAAGGGTGGAAAGGGTATTGGTATCACACAGTACTCTTGCAGGTTGATAGAAACTACCCACTAAATTTTTGCCAGCTGGAATATTAATCGCTGTCTTTCCACCAACAGAGGAGTCTACTTGAGCCAGTAGCGTGGTTGGAATTTGGACATAGGGAACACCACGCAAAAAAGAAGATGCAGCAAATCCTGCTAAATCACCGACCACTCCTCCGCCCAACGCGATAATAAGGTCAGAGCGAGTAAATTGATTTTGAGCAAGAAAATGATAGATTTGTAACAGTGTATCCGCGGATTTGGATTGTTCTCCATGTGGAAATATATAGCAAAACACCTGCTTGTCCGTTGAAAAACTGGAAACAACAGTATTTAAGTAATAGTCTGCAACCATATCATCAGAGATGATTGCCACTTTTTGATAGTTGCAAACGTCTTTGATAAGTTCAGCAGTGCGAGGGAGCAATTGTTCACCAATCAGTACAGTATAAGGGTGATTGGTTTTGACTTCAATTGTTTTCATAAAAATTACCTGCCATTATAATGTTTTATTACAGAATTGTGCTTGTGCAGTTATTTTTTTCATAACTTCGTCAAATTGTGTAGGAGTAAGAGACTGTGCGCCATCACAGAGTGCTTTTTTAGGATTGTTGTGCACTTCGATCATCAGTCCATCTGCTCCCGCAGCAATTGCAGCTTGAGATAGTGGTTCTACCAACCATGGAATACCAGTCGCATGGCTGGGGTCTACTACAACTGGAAGATGAGAATAGTGTTTTAGCAAAGGTACTGCGGATAAATCTAAGGTGTTGCGTGTCATGGTTTCAAAGGTACGAATACCACGTTCACATAAAATGACATTTTCATTTCCGCCTGACATAATATATTCTGCACTCATTAAGAATTCTTCTAGGGTATTGGCGAGTCCTCTTTTTAATAAGATAGGCTTTTTGGAGTGTCCCAATTCTTTTAGCAGTTCAAAATTTTGCATATTTCTAGCGCCAACTTGAATGATGTCAACATTTGCAAATAAATCCAGATGTGCTAAACTCATAATTTCAGTGACAATGGGAAGTCCAGTTATTTTTTGCGCTTTTAAGAGCAGCTTAATTCCCTCTGCATGAAGCCCTTGAAACGCATAAGGTGAAGTCCTTGGTTTAAATGCGCCTCCACGTAAAAATTTTGCTCCACTTTTTTTGACAGCCTTTGCAACTTCGATGACTTGTTCTTCTGTCTCGATAGAGCAGGGACCAGCGATTACTTTGAAGTGTTCACCACCGATTTTTTCATTCATCACTTCAACAATGGTATCGTCTGGATGAAATTTGCGGTTGGCTGCTTTATATGGTTCGGATACGCGCTTGATATCATATACGACCTCTTTGGAGTGAATGCGTGAAACATCAATTTGTGTAACATCGCCGATTAGCCCCCAAATGGTGGTTTGCGTACCTTCGATGGGTTTGATATCCACATCATATTGTTGCAATTCTTGATATAATTCGTCAATTTGTTCTTTTGAGTGTTTGTCTTTTAAAATAATAATCATATTCTACCCATTCCTTTCAAAATCACAAAAACATCTAAGAGATAAGCATGAAAAGTTGATAAAAAAACAGGTCTATTGCTTTTTATACAAAAAGCAATAGACCTGTTTTGTATGATAATCAACCAAAAATGAGAAATTACGCTTTTTGTAACAAATTAAATTTTTCCTTGACAACATAACCTAAGCCTTGAAAGTAAAAGCTTAAGCTAAAGTAGAAAAAGAAATTTGCACAAACAGTGTGTTTCATCGGTCATACCTACTTTATCAAAATTATTTTTATGATTGTATTACAGTTCTAAAGTATATACCAGTTTATAAAATCTGTCAAGAAAAAATTTGATAGTTCTAATTGAGATGATTGGAACATACAAATATAAAAACGGACAAGAAGCAGTAAAAAAATAGTAAACAAAACATGATTTTGTCCATTGGAAAGGGTTGAATCATATGGAAAACAATCAGAGATATCAACAAATGTGCGATTATTTTCCAGGCGAGCTTGGGAGATTATTACATAAATTGCCATACTTTATTCGGTCGGATTTACATGAGATCAGAGTGCGTGCCAATCGACCAATTTCTTTGATGACTGCAAAGCAGTGTTGGTTTTTACAAAAGGATGGACAGCCTGTGAAACAGCCATCTTCCAATTGTTGGATATTTTCCACAAGACAGATCGAAACATTATTCAAATCCTTTTGTGAATATTCTGTACATAGTTTTCAGAATGAAATTGTCAACGGCTATATTACCATTGTTGGCGGGCATCGCATTGGCATCTGTGGAACAGTATTGACTGAAGCGGGAAAAGTGATTGGTATTCGAGAGATCAGTTCTTTAAATATTCGAATTGCCCGTGAAGTCCGCGGTGCAGCAGATGAGATTTTTTCACGTGTACTTGGTGGAAAATTGCAATCAATATTGATTGCTGGGGTACCTGCGAGTGGAAAGACAACCTTGATTCGAGAGATAGCAAGAGGCATTTCAGATGGCAGATTGGGAAGATTTTATAAAGTTGCGATGATAGATGAACGAGGAGAACTTGCTGCCATCTATCAGGGAGCTCCTCAAAATGAAATTGGCATTTCAACAGATGTATATCATTTGTGTCCAAAAGCGATTGGAATGGAATTGGCATTGAGAACAGGTGCGCCAGATATTATCTTTTGTGATGAAATTGGACAAAGTGATGATGCCAATATGTTGATAAGAAGCATGTTGGCAGGTGTAAAAGTCATTGCCACTGCACATGCAGATAGCATTTCCACACTGATGAAAAGGGAACAGATACAATATTTATGCAAACAGCAGATTTTTGATAAGATTGTATTGTTAAAACAAGAGGACACTCCCTGTGAAATCGATAAAATCGTGCAGGTGGAACAGTTATTCCATACTAGAGAGAAGGTAACAAGTTGAATTTATGGATTGCACTTTTATCCATCATACTCTGTAGTTTGATTGGGATCGTAAAGGGACGTTCTTTTAAACACCGCGTTTGCCAATTAGAACAATCCCTTGTGATGTTGGAAAAAATACAAACCTATTTGCGCTATGAACAGATGCCCACCAAAGATATCATAGATTGTTTGGTAGATTGTGAAGAATTGCAACAGCTTTGTTTTTTGAAGTTTTGTCATCAACAATTAAAAAAATCACATGATTTTCCCAGGTTATGGACACAAAGTATCGAACAAAGTGCAAATAAAATGGACTTTCAAAAAGACGATCAAAAAGTGCTCAAGATGCTTGGGAATATTTTGGGTAGTACCAATACAGAAAATCAGTTGAATCAATTGGAATTGGTGAGACAACTATTGGAACAATCTTTTCAACAAGCGACCCAAGAACATCAACAAAAAGGCAAGTTATTTCAATCCCTTGGCGTACTTTCTGGGATTGCGATTGCTATTTTGTGTATTTAATGCCAATGGAAAGGAACTAAAAAACAATGGATATTGATTTGATTTTTCGGATTGCTGCAATTGGGATTATTGTTGCAGTATTAAATCAGCTTTTGATTCGTTCTGGCAGAGAAGAACAAGCATTGATGACTACTTTGGCAGGATTAATTGTTGTATTGATGATGATTATTGGAGAGATACAAAATCTGTTTGAAACAATCAAAACGATTTTTGGTCTGTGGTAAAATCGGTCAAAAAAAGAAAGGGGATTGCGATGAAATGGAATTGTTATCGATCATCGGTTTGGCAGTTGTTTCCACTGTTTTTTGCATTTTGTTAAAACAGTATAAGCCCGAGTATGCGCTTATGGTTTCACTGGTTTGCAGTGTATTGATTTTTGTTTCAATTGTTGTTTCATTAAAACCAGTTTTGACAACGATGAATGAAATGTTAGAAAGAACCAGTGCAGGGTATTATGGAAAAACATTGCTAAAGGCATTGGGCATTTGTTATCTGGTTCAACTTGCCTCAGATAGCTGTAAAGACGCAGGACAGACGGCGATTGCGGGCAGGGTGGAACTTGCGGGAAAAGCGGCGATTGTATTGTTGAGTTTGCCTTTGTTTCAAAACTTGGCAGAAATTGCTTTGGGGTTGATTTATGTATAGAATCGTGAAATGGTTTTGCTGTACTATCATGATGGTCTTTTTGGCATTGAATGGCATAGTGGTATTGGCACAGCAAACAGATGATGATCAAACAGAACAGGAAATTTTAAACCAAAGTGGAGCCGCACAACTGCTGGATCAACTTCCACAAGAAACAGCGCGTTTTTTTGAACAAAATGGAATTGAAAAGGTAGACAGCAGCGAAATTTTAAACTTAGATGGAAAACGCTTTTTTGAAATGCTATGGGATGGCATTTTGGCGGGTATGTCAACACCGATTCGCATTCTGGCAACGATTGTGGGAATGATTATGCTTTCTGCTCTGCTTGGAACTTTTGAACATGGCTTTGCTGATAAGAGTTTTTCCAAGGTGTTTCATGTCCTTTCGGTTTTGTGTATTAGTGGAATCATTGTAACGCCAGTGATTTCATTGATAGAAGAGACCGTGGAACTGATAAAGCAGGTCAGTTCTTTTTTAATGGGCTTTATTCCGGTTTTTACTGGAATTATCTCCGTGTCAGGAAAACCGCTTTCTGCTTTTGCTTATCATGGAATGTTACTTGGCTGTGTAGAATTGGTCAGTGTGGTTGCCGCCAATCTATTGATACCACTTTGCGGGATTTATCTGGCGCTTTGTTTGACTTCGGCGGCTACCGATCAGGTGGAGGTTGGGGGCATTTCCAAATCCATTCAAACAATTGTCAAGTGGATATTAGGCTTTTTATTGACCTTATTCGTGGGAATTTTGACGATTAAGAGTTTTGTGGCAAACTCTGCTGATACCATTACATTAAAGACGGGAAAGTATTTTATTGGTTCTTTGGTCCCTATGGTAGGAAGTGCAATCAGTGAAACGCTCTCTGTGATTCAAGGGTCGGTGAATGTCATTCAGTCAACAGTTGGGGCTTTTGGTATTTTGGCAATTGTAATTTGTTTTTTACCTGGGATTGTCCATATTTTATTGATGAATTTTGCAATTCGCATTGCGCAGGGAGTGGGAGATATGTTACATACACAGCGTATTTCAGGGTTATTGCAGGCAACTAGCTTTGTATTGTCATTTTTGCAATCACTGTTGATCTGTTATGGAATTATGGTGATTATTTCTATTTCTTTGATGTTGGTATTGGGGTTGAGTACCACATGAATGGAATTAAAATGATTACAGAATCGGTTTGTATCACTTTGATTATAACAGGCATTTTTTCTCTCTTGATACCTTCTAATACCTTGGAAAAGGTGATAAAGTTTGCTATTGGATTGTTTTTTATCAGCAGTTTGGTATTGCCATTTACCAAACAGCAGTTGGACTTTTCATTTGACTTTCAACAAGAACAACAATCCATGCAAAATCAAATGTTAGAACAGGGAGTGGAAAATTATTTTATCACCGTAGCGGAACAAAAATTGGAAAGTCAGATACAGACATTGTTGGAGTCCAACCAAATTTTTCCCGAATCAGTTCGCTTTCAAATTCATATCGCAGAAGATAACAGCATAGATATTAATGAGATTTGTGTTACGCTCTCAGAGAAATATCAATTTGAGCAAGAAAAAGTAATATCTTTGATAGAAAAGGAGGCAGGACTGGTTCCGAAAGTAGTGATAAAGAAATGTTAAAACAATTGGAAGAAATCATCAAAGATGAAAAAAAATTAAAGGTGATTGTCATCTGTGGTTTAATACTAATTGCATTATTATTCCTTTGGGAATTACTGCCTGAAAAAAAGGAAAAGGAAACTACACCGGGCAGTCAAAAAGGAGGGACAATAACAACCGAAGAATATACAACACAGTTGGAACAAAAGGTGAAACAGATGGTTGAAGGGATTGAAGGAGCTGGCAGAGTTGAGATAATGCTTACATTGGAAAGTGGGAAAGAAACGGTTTATCAGTCTGATGTAAAAAGGCAAACCAATAAAATTTCAAATGATGGAAACTATCAACAGGATACACAAGAGACGATTGTGTTGGTAGAGGGGGATAATGGAAGAAAACAGGCTTTGGTACAGACAGAAAAAATGCCAGCAGTACAAGGGGTGGTTGTGTTGTGTGATGGAGCAGAGAACATACAGGTGCAAAAGCGCATTATTGAAGCGCTTACAACTGCCTTTTCGATTCCCTCTACACAGGTTGCAGTAGTACTGCGCAATTCACAAGTACAACAGTAAAGCGCATGACAATTTATTTGAATTTTGATAAGAAAGGAACAACACAAATATGAAAGCCAATTTTATTATCGGAAAAAAACAAATCATCTTATCTGCATTGGTTGTAATTTTGGGAGGAGCAATCTATGTCAATTATATTTATGCCAATCAAGAAAAAGATTATCCTGTTACAGATGTTTTAAATTCGGTGAGTCAATCACAAACAGTTTCGGACAATGGTGAAGTAAATGCTGTGGGAGCAGATATTTTTCCAGATGAGACCGTATCCACCGCTGGGGAAAATTCTGTTTCTGTGAACCCAAGTCAGCCAAATGATACTGGAAAAAATTATGGAGATGCTCAGTTGGTCAACGGTCCAGTCACCACACAAGATGATTATTTTGCACAGGCTTCTCTAAATAAGACAAAGTCTAGAGATGAAGCAGTGGAGACGGTGAAATCTGTACTTGCAAAAGCAGATGCTTCTGATGAGGAAATTTCACAAGCAACCGCTAAGATAGTGGAGATATCCAAACAAATTTCAGACGAAAGTAAAATTGAAAATTTGATTAAGGCAAAAGGATTTGAAGATTGTGTTGTTTATTTGGACAATGGTAATGCAAATGTAGTGGTAAAAACAGATGGATTGTCCGCAGAACAAGCAGCACAGATAAAAAATATTGTGTTGTCTGAAAAAGATGTGGCACAGGAAAATATTTCTATTACAGAGGTAGCTGGATAAGATTGTAAAACCAGAGTGTGTTTGATTGGAATTTTATGTATATTTTTTGGATATATTCAATAAAATTCTTGAATTTTTAATTTTCAAACGCTCTCTGGTTGTTTCTTTTTCATTTTAATGGTATAATAAAAAAATAAGATTGATTTTATATGCATATACAGCCATGATAAAGGGATACATTTGGCTGTGGTATTTGATATCAAGAAACAGGTTTGTGGTATGATAATAAAAGAGATTTTAAAGTAGAAAGGATGAATGTGGTCTATGGATGTGAAAAAGAGAAATAAAAAAGGAACCTTAAATATATCAGAGAATGTCATTGAAAAGATTGCCCAATTGGTAATTGATGAAATGGATGGCGTTTATAGTATGGCAAAATCTCCGTCTAAATGGGGAGATTTTTTGTTTTCTTCTCGCAAACATCGGTCAGTGCGTTTAAAATTAGAAGCAGGTGTGGCAGAGATAGATATTTATATCATCTTAAAAGCGGGTTATCGTATGAAGGAAGTTGCAGAAAACTTACAGGAATTTATTAAGGATTCTGTGCAAAATATGGCTTCTATTACTGTTTCAAAAGTAAATGTGTTTGTTTGTGGAGTAGCTTCTGAACAAGCCTCATAAGCTTCTGGAAATTTTTTTAAAATCAAAAGGCAGTCTCACTATCTCAAGGTGGTGGGATAAGATTGTCGAAAGATGAAATGTTACTGGCACCTGCACAGATAGTAATTTACAACAGGTAGCAGGTGTATTGACCATAGAATCATAGATAATTTAGTAGAAGATGGGGTATAGATGGTTCAGTAAAATATCAAGGATTGTGAAAGGATAAAAGAATTATGACAAGACACCAAATGAGAGAAGCCGCTTTTATACTGACGTTTGAGAAGATATTTAGCAATGAAACAACGCAGCAATTGATTGAAACAGCAAAGGAATGCAATGACTTTGAAATCAATCAAGAGGCAATTTGTCTGTTTGAAAATGTAGATCAGAAAAAAGATGAACTGGATGAAATTATTAAAAAATATTTAAAAAAATGGACAATTGACCGCATTTCGAAAGTCGCTTTGGCAGTGTTGAGAATTGCAGTTTATGAAATGTATTATGTTGAAGATATCAACGATGATATCGTGATTAGTGAAGCAGTTAAGATTGTACAGACATATACATTAAAAGACGATGTGACATTTGTAAATGGCTTGTTGGCTTCTATTTCAAGGGAACGTACAAAATGAGTTGGTTTTTAGGTTTTGATACCAGCAATTATACCACTTCTGTAGCATTATACCATGATAAAACAAAAGAGGTGCGGATGCAAAAACAACTTCTGCCAGTGAAGGAAAATACCTGTGGTCTGCGTCAAAGTGATGCGGTGTTTTTACATGTAAAGCAACTGGAACAATTGACTGCACAATTGATACAAGGTGATAAAATTTCTGTGAAGGCAATCGGTGTTTCAGCATACCCAAGGACAGTAGAGGGTTCTTATATGCCGTGCTTTTTAGTTGGAAAGATGGTGGCAGGAGTATTGTCCCAAGTGATGCAGATTCCACAATATTCATTTTCTCATCAAGAGGGGCATATTGCAGCGGCACTTTATTCTACAAATTCATTGGACTTGATGAATCGTTCCTTTTATGCCTTTCATGTTTCGGGAGGAACGACAGAACTATTAAAGGTAACTGGACATCAGACGAATTTTGAAATTGAATTGTTGGGAAAAACACTTGATTTAAATGCAGGACAGGCGATTGATCGAGTGGGTGTCATGTTGGGGTTGTCTTTTCCCTGTGGAAAGCAATTAGAACAATTGGCACTCAAGTGTGAGGAGTCCATTGTGGTTTCTCCAACATTAAAAGGGCTCGATTGCTGTTTATCCGGCGTAGAAAATCAGTGTAAAACACTTTATGGACAGAGAAAAGACCCTGCTTATATTGCAAAGTACTGCTTGTTGACTGTTCAAAAAACAATTGAACGGATGACCGAGCGGGTATTGCAGTTGCATGGGAAAAAGCCATTGATTTATGCTGGTGGTGTGATGTCTAACAGCATGATCAAATGTGCAATAGAAAAACAATACAATGGCAGATTTGCACAACCGGAGTATTCCACTGATAATAGTGCGGGAATTGCCATATTGGCATCATTGGCAGCGAATCAACAAAATAAGGGAAATCATTGAGTGAACAAAAAATAAACGAAATGAAAAAAAGAGATCGGGAAAAAC
>ERZ778516.986-NODE-986-length-22879-cov-5.046136_pt1 | contig 22879 bp, 13 predicted proteins | sample MGYA00510342_ERZ778516 | MGnify/ENA primary metagenome ERZ778516 (study PRJEB29527, sample SAMN07138961) | mouse gut metagenome | material: feces | host: mouse | place: China:Nanjing | collected 2016-01-25 ... | reverse complement strand
TGTAATCCCAACAACCCCACCATCAATTGCATTCGTAATCGTTCCGATTGCTTCCACAATTTCCGCAATTGCAGCGTGCAGTCCATTTACCTTTTCATTGTAAGTATCCATTGCATGTTCCACATAAGCTGCGTCATTTTGATATTGGCTTCCAATCTGTACAAAAGCTTGAAATTCCGTTAAAATAGAATTATTCAAATACTCCACCAAATTGTGTGCATTCTCAGATAGATTGTACACTGCTTTTGTGACAACCACATTGGTTTCTTGTATTTTATTTGCCGTCTGCCTGCTCGACGCTGCTAATTTCTGTATTTCTGCTGCTACTGCCGCAAAACCTTTTCCGGCTTCCCCCGCCCGTGCCGCTTCAAGAGAAGCATTCAGCGCAATCAGCGTAATTGTTGAACAAATCTCTAAAATATCACTTGTAAGACTCTTAATCTGATCAACGTTTTTACTCTCCTCAATCGCTTGATTTAAAACGCTTAAAATATCTTCCACTTTTGCGCTTGTCGTTTCCAATATATGCTGCGCCGAATACTCCAATTCATCTGCACGAGCTTTCATATGTACAGAATAGTCTGTAATTGTGCCACACTCCTTAGCCATATCCTCTGCACTAATCTGAATATCCTCTGCGCTGCGATTTATGTTGGAGGCATTGCTTGCTACCTCCTGTATTGTTGCAGATAACTCCTGCGCTAATGCTGACAATCCCTCTGCACTCTCGTTTGAAGTTCTTGTTCTTTTTAATACTTCGGATGCCACCTGCTTAACACGTTCCGCACTTTTTTGCAGTGCCTGCGCAATATTTTGAATCGGTTTCATTACATATTTTAGTACAATACTGACAGCAGCCAAAACCAACAACAGGCAGATAATAATTGTTGTATTGCTAATCGCAATGGAACGCATATATACAGTTGAAAGGTTATCGCGTGCATGCTGTGTTTCCTCACTGATAGAAGCATTCAGCGAATCAATGCCACGTTCTATTGCCGTTCCATAAGCAGCCACATCCCCATTCGCGTAATAGTATGCATCCTGTGTTTTACTATCTGCACTAGCACATACTAAATGTACTAATGCATGTTTAAAAGAATCATAATCTGCCAATAACGTCTGATATATATTGATGTCATCTGCCGCAACATAGCTTTGATATTCCACAAGCATATCATCCAATGCTTTTTCCTCTTGCTTTATTTGTGATACAACATTTGTCATAGTGCTATAATCTGTTGCCACTATATGCGACAGCGCCATTTTATGAATATTCATTACACAGCGGCGAATTTCTGACAGCTTGTTTTTTCCATCCATATAGTCATCTGCAATAATGGATGCATTGGTATTGACATTCCGAATATTTGAAACTGCCAAGACATTGGAAATCAGTGCCATAACACCCAACAGAACAATCGGCAGTATCAAACGATACTTAATACTAATTCTTTTCTTCATATTTACTCCAATCTGCCTGTTCTCACAGGCATTGTATTTAAAATATGCTCTCCTTATTGCGCCGTAATACCCTCGACCATATTATCTAACTGCTCTTGCAGTGCCTGTCCTGTACGGTTTCCTGCCGCCATATTTTCCGAAAATCGCTGCACAGGTTCCCAAAATTTGCCGCCAATCCGCTGTAAACTTGCATATTCTGACTGTTCTAATAAAGCAGCAATCGCTGGGGAATGCTGCACAGAAGCAGACGCTGCCGCTCTGGTATTAGAAGGTCCCTGCCCACGCATTGCAAAACGCAAACTTTGATTTTCCTCACTGGTAATCCACTCTGCCAGCCTCGAAGCCCACAAATACTCCTGCGAATAAGCATTAACGCCAACCAGCTTATATCCGGAAAAAGATGCCATTTGTATCTGTCTTCCTGCACAAGTATATGTTGGAAGTTTTGCCGCCGCATAGTTTTCTCCCCATGCCTGCTCCACTGCAATAGCATTCCATACACCGCTTACTCCTGCAATCACGGAACCGTCTTGAACGCCTGCCATAAAACCACTATCATCTGTACTAAGGAAACTTGGCTGCTGTGCAATGGCAAGCATCGCCTCCGCCACATCAATCCCTTTCACAGCGCCGTCCACTGCATTCCAAGTACAAAAATTGGTAATACCATTGTCCTCCAGCCCCACTGTCAGACCTGTATTGCCGAACAAAGCATATACATACCATGCTGATGACCAGTCCATTGTTACCTTTTTCCCATGTTCTGCCGCCACTTTTAATAATCCATCCATTGTCTGCACGTCTTCGTCGCTAAAATACTGTTTATTATAATAAAGAAAATATCCATTATCTGCTGTTAAAGGGTAAGCATACAACGTATTATTAACCGTTGCCGCTTCAACTGCCCCCTCCAGATTTTCCGCCCGAATCGCATCCGCATTCTGCACTGGCTCTAATGCTCCTGCTGCAACCAGCGTATTTAATTGATCGTCGGCGAATGTAAAGACATCCGCTCCCCCTTCCAAGTCCCCTATTAAAGCATCCTTACAGTTTGTTTCCCCCTGCACCGCATATGTAATATCAAACTCCGCCTGCCCTTTGTAGTTCTCTTGGAAACGTTCAAGCATCTGCGCATACAACTCCTTATCCTCCTCAGCCCCCCAAACTACCAATGAAACCTTACCAGACGCCGATTTGTTTAAATTACTGCTTTGCACTACCTTTGAATCGATTGCTGCATTTGCACTTTTCTCTGTGTATTCTCCATTTGCCCCGCAGCCGCACAGCACTGTGCACACAGCCGCCGCACATAGCAGCATTCTCTTTTTCCTCAATATTTCCATTGCAACTTCCTCCAATATAAATTGATTCTATTCACTTAGAAACAAATCAATACCATTCGCAATGCCTTGAACAATTTGATTTCTGTTTTATATTCTATAACCAAGTTAATCCTTCACCTTAAAAACCTTATCGATCACAATAAACAGTGGAATTCCTACCGCAAATAGTACTACAAATATAATTAAAATACAGATAAACTGTATCCATCCGCTGTGTGCTTCATTCCATTGATCGTTAATACAGTAAAAGACCCCTTTTGTGTATACATGATATTGTTCACAGAGTTCTTCCATATTGGCAAGCGCACGTACATGTACAGCGCCTTTCTTTCCTATAGGAAGCGTAATTTTCTTTCCTGCTTTAATCTGTGCAGCGGTGCTAACTGGCATCTGTGCAAGAATATAGGATTGGTCGGGCAGTTGGAGCAGATAATACTCCGCATATTCTCCAAAAAAATCCAGTGCTATCCTCGTAACATCCTCGCGTTTGCGCGAACCACCCAATCTGCTGAATTGACTGGTATACATACTGATCCAAGGATGGCGCTCCCCGATTCCAGTCGGAATAATACCAATTGGTTCTATCGTGAAGCAAGAAGTCTGCCATGCATCTTCCCATGCCTGTGCCGTTTCTATGCGCGGAATATCCGCCGCTGCAGGATAGCCGATATAATCCTCTATCATTCCGTTTTCTGTTTCCGCTAATGTTACTGGCTCCTCTTTGCTGCGAAGCAACATTTCAATATCTATGTTTTTCGCGACAAAAACACCAGCAAAAAGCGCAAATATAATCGATAACCCTTGTAATATTTTTACGATTGTCTGTTTCATTTTTTCTAGTACTCTCCCTATTTCAATGTTTCTTGCTGTAACCGATCAAATTCTGCCATACACGCATCCACGGTCGCACCATTTAGTAATTTGCGCACAATTAAACAGGTGTTTCCCCACTGCTCCAGTTTCATGGAGGCATTAGAGCCTAACACAAAAACATTCTCATTAATTCGATTATTCAACGGCTTTAATGCTGGAATGCACTCTACTTCCACATTTTTGGACGACGAAATCACTTTATTTGTTTCAGAATATATTTGCAGCGCCTCATCCGAAACCAAAATATCCAAAGTTTTTTTTGCGTCCTCTGCATGTTCTGCGTCTGCGCCAATCGCAAATCCGGTTATTGGAACTACAGGCATTTGACCACGCTTGCTGGGAAAACCAATCACAAGCATATTAAAATCAGGATTGCCATATGCGGTTTCTGCATTTGCTGCGCCCCAATATGCCATAACTATTGGTGTCTTCTGTGAAAGGAAATCTGCTCCCTCTCCCTCAATCGCTTCGCTTACATATGCTTTTTTTGCATCAATATATCCGCAGTCAATCAATTCCTGAAGAAATTCAAAGCCTTCGCGCATATAGTCGCTGTATTTGCTTTCGCCACTATTTAATGCGGCAATCTCCGCTTCCGTATTTCCTCCATTGTACAAATCTGCATATGCCTGAGCCAATACAAACGTTTCAAGCCACCAACGGTTCGCGCCAATCGGCGTTTCAATTCCGTTTTCTTTAAAAACACGACAACATTCCAAAAATTCCTCCGGCGTATTTGGAAGGGACAGATTATATTGATCAAACATATCCTTATTAATAAACAAGCCATACGCAACCACTTCCTGCGGAATCGCAACCAGTTTACCATCGATAATATTTGCTATTTTTACCACATCACGCAGATTTTTGGCACTTTCTAATCCTGATAGATCCATTAATAAATTTTCTTCCCCCAATATTTGAATGGTATCCGGATTTAACAAATATATATCATCCATGTTGCTGCGCACCCTGTCGAGTGCCACATCATCATATGTTTTATCTTGGTAGTTCTCAGCTGTATAAGTATTATACTGTACTGATACGCCCAATTTTTCTTCTGCCAAAATAATTGTTTTATCTGCTGCTGTTCGAGCAACATTATCTGCATCTGGTCTTGTCTTTTCCATAGGACTGAATAAATTAATAACCCGTTTTGTTTTATCCTCAGAGATAATGATATTTTTGCTGTTGTCCCCGTTTCCTTTACAGGCAGCGATACTGACTGCCGCAAGTCCTGCTAAACAAAACACTCCAAATTTTTTTACGCTTTCTTTATTCATTTTAAAACCTCAACTACTTTTTTTGAACACATTGATAAATTACCTTCTTTAGCAATTCTATATCAATTGGTTTCGCCAGATGAATATTCATTCCAGCCTCCAAAGCTTCTTTCTCGTCCTCCGCAAACGCATTTGCTGTCATTGCTATAATTGGAATTGTAACAGCATCCTCACGCGGAAGTGCTCGAATCGCCCTTGTCGCATCATATCCGTTCATTACCGGCATTTGTACGTCCATTAAAATAGCATCAAATTCCCCCTTTGCGGCACTGGCAAAACGTTCTACCACCATTCTGCCATTTTCTACTACCTCGCAGGCTGCACCCTCGATGGACAATATTTCAATTAGAATTTCCGCATTAATATCATTATCCTCCGCTGCAAGGAAATGCAGTCCTGACAAGTTATTGCGTTCTGCGGATTCTGCTGTATTACTTCCATTTTGCTGCATATGCATATCTAAAATTTTTTCTTGACATGCCGATACAAAAAAAGGCTTCGTCAAAATACCCGTGTTTGGTATACCAAGTATTTCCTCGTGCTGCGCTTCTTCTGCGCTATTGCCCGTACAAGAAACCCCAAAAAGAATTGGCACTCCTTCTGATACCAACTCACGCAGCTCTCTCAACGATGCAATTTCATTCGTTTTCACAGTTTCCCAGTCAATCAGAATCATCTGATAACGTAAGGCACTGTGCTTCTGCCGCAGCAAGACAAGTGTTTCTTGTAGATTGGGTACAGATTCCTCATCAACCTCTGACTCTTTCATTAGCAAACTGATATTTGCACACTCCTCCGTATCACTGCTTACTACAAGAATCCGTGATATCCCATTTTCTTTCCAAAATTGTTTGTATGTTTCATTCTCCGATATGCGAAGCTCTAACTCCACCCGAAAGATACTCCCTTTGTCTACTTCGCTGACGACATCTATGCTTCCACCCATCAGCTCTACAATATTTTTTGTAATCGCCATACCAAGCCCTGTTCCCTGCACTTTATTGGTAGTGCTATTCTCTGCTCTTGTAAAAGCATCAAATATTGTTGTCAGGTATTCTGGCGTCATGCCATAGCCGTTATCCTCCACTTCAATCCGAATATGTTCAAACTGACTGGAATGCTGCTTAAGCCCAATCATGCGAAACCAGATATCACCGCCCTCTGGCGTATATTTTACAGCATTAGACAACAGATTAATTAAAATCTGATTGATTCTTGTTTCATCCCCCACTAAATACTCATGCTGAATACCTGTTACTTGTACATAAAATGTTTGATTTCTATTATTTGCCATAGGACGAATAATCGCATCTACAGAAGAAACCAAGTCATTTAGCGTAAATTCCTCCATTGTCAACACGACTTTGCCGCTCTCAATCTTTGATACATCCAATATATCGTTAATTAAACTAAGCAGATGTTGTCCAGATGCTGTAATTTTCTTTGTGTATTCCCTTACTTTTTCCGGATTTTCTGCATCTTTGGCAAGCAAGGTTGTAAATCCAAGAACTGCATTCATCGGTGTGCGGATATCATGCGACATATTGGAAAGAAACATTGTCTTGGAATTACTTGCAATCTGTGCCGCCTGCAACGCTTCTGCTAACTGCTTGTTATAGATTTCCCTCTCTATTTCCCGCTCTTTTCGGATTTTGTTCTGCTGTCTTTGACTAAAATAATATAAAACACAGCATAAGAAGAACGCAACCAGCATTACTGCAACCACAATATAAATATTTTGGTTAACCGTATCCCCCTCCTGCTGAATCGCTTCTATCGGTACATAACCGATTAAATAATGTGCTCCGTCATTCACAGCCCACATATAGTTCAGAGCATTTTCCCCAAGGACTTTATGGTAATACAAAATATTTTTATTATTTTCCAGGCATTTTGTAACCTCTGCCATTAAGTCTTCTTCATAGATATCGTTGGCGCGGTAAAAATCTTCCAAATTAAGATGACCAGCGTCCCGCACTCCCATTCCCTTCGGTTTTAATACAAAACGCTCGGTTTCTGCATCCATAATATAAAGCATTGCTTTTTGATTATAGAAACCGTTTGGAAGCGACTTATCAAGAGAATCGAATGTATATTCTATATAAAGAACCGCTACTTCCTGCCCGTCTTTTTGTACTGGGCATTTCATGGTATATGCCCATGCTCCCATATAATTAATATATGTTTTTGAAATCGGCAGACCTTCTATTTTTTTTCCTGAAGAAAAATCAAGCTCTGCTTGTGAAAACGCCTCGCCTGTATTGGAAATACCTACTGTTTCTCCTGTGCAAATCAAAGATACCTTAACCATTGTCTGGTTATTTTGATAAGAACAGATATACGCTTCCATATCTGATGCCAGCGCAATTTCTTGTGCCATTAGCTTCTGAAACTCCGCTTCCTTGTTAAAAATTGCCTCGATTGTGCATTCAATTAAATCCAAACTCTCGTTTAAATTCTGCACTGCTGACGCAGTCATCTCCTTAGAAATCTTATGTGATACAGAAAACACGACAACACCCAATATACTAAAAACAATTACAATCGAAAGAAGCAGCGGCATGCCTTTATCCGATCTGCTTCTGTTCTTTTCTTTCTTCATTCTTACACTCCAATCTACTATTTTGGATTTATGATGTTTGAAAATGGTACAATAAGAACTGTTTTTCGGACTTTTAGCCAGATGCGATATGAGTTTCAGAAACGTGACACGATTCTAAATTAAGTTCTAAGGCCCTTCTATTCTTAAAATTGCTATTCTTCACCATTTACAGTTGTACTGACCTCAACTGTATAGTTTATATTATACCTTTATTACTATTTTTGTGTCAATAAAAATCGCAAATATCAATAAATTAATAGATTTTGATGGATGTATGAAACTTTTTTATAAAATATGTGTTCCTGCACTAATGACTCGTGACATTTTGGCACGAACGCGTTATAATTAAATTTTAGAAAAAACATCATAAGGAGTGTTTCATATGCATACATTTCAACCATTTCCAATTGAACAGTTGGAATTTAATCCATTCGAGAAAATTGGTACGGATTGGGCATTGGTATCTGCTGGCTCAAAGCAAAAAGCAAATACCATGACCATTAGCTGGGGCGGTGTTGGCGTCCTCTGGGGAAAAAACGTCGCTTTTCTGTTTATCCGTGATTCTAGGTATACAAAAGAATTGATTGATGCCGGCGATTTCTTGTCTGTTTCTTTTTTGGATAAAGCTTACAAAAATGCTCTAAACTACTGCGGCGCACATTCCGGAAGAAACGAAGATAAAATTGCAAACGCAGGGCTCACATGGAATTATAAACTGTCTATTCCGTATATTGACGAGGGTAGTTTGGTGCTGCTTTGTCAGAAGCTATCTGCCACAAGGATTACAGAGGACTCGTTCCTCTCGCCGGATATCAAAAAATGGTATACCGATGGCGATATGCACACAATGTATGTTGCAGAAATCCTCGAAGTACTTGCACGGTAAAGAACCAATATTTCCCATTTATACGAACGCATACAAAAATACCGAAAGATTCGCTGCCATATGAAAGAAAAAGGGCGCGCCGAAACACTTTACTTTTTCATAACTGAGCGCTATCAGTATTCCCATGCAGGTGCCGTAAACAAACTGCGGCAGGTTGCCGTGAAACAGTCCAAACAGCAGCGCCGACAAAAGGGCACAGCAGGGAATGCCGAAAAAGCGCCGCATTCGATTATACAAAATTCCACGGAATACAATTTCCTCCACCAGCGGAGCAATTACGCCATAAAGCAAAATCCCCAACCACAAGGGAACAGAATATTGTATGGTTTCAACTTCTTGATATTTTTCAGAAAACGTTTCAAACAGCTTCATATAAAAGGATACTATGCCATTTAACAAAAACGCGGATACCATGCCCCAAAACGCACAGAGCGCAAGCTTTCCCCTTTCTTTTTTTCCATATCCCAAAAATCCCTTACTACAAAACTGCAGAAATTGTTTCAGAATCCCTGCATCAATATCCACTTCACCAGAAACAGCTACTTCCTTTAGAAAATCTTCTAATAAAAAATAGACCGCGATCAAGCTTGCTATCGCATTTATCACAGCGCTTAGCGGATGCTGCACCGATTCTATCCAAACAGCAATACCACGAATTGGCAGCATTGGAATTGCAAATGCAAAAAACAACATTGCAAACGTTTTCACCAGCATATAGACTAGAAACGGCTTTAAAATATACCAGATTTTCTGCGGTATTTTGGTTCTTTTCGGCGTAATTTTAACCTTTCCCATTTACAATCTCCTCAAACTTCTTTTACTTTATTTCATCAATAACCGTTCTAATTCTGCTACCGTTTCCACGATATAGTCTGCGCCTGCCTGTTCGAGTTCGCCCTCTTGTGCATATCCGAACGCAACACCGATCCCCGTCAATCCAAACGCTTTTGCCCCTTCAATATCAAATTTCCGATCGCCTACCATTGCAATCGACTTTCTAAGCGCTTTCTTGTTGATTTGCTGACTACTGGATTCTTCGGCACTTCTTTCGCTTGGATTGACAAATATCTGCGGCACCAAGCGGCGCAGCGCCTCCTCCACAACTTCCTCTTTGCGGCTGCGTGTCCCATCCATTTCGCTTCCCACTACCACATCAAAATACGCTTGAATTGCAAAATGCTCCAAGATACGCTCCACCAATACTGTCGGCTTGCTGGAAGCAATTGCCAGCTTTTTTCCGGCACAATGCAGATTAGCAAGCATCTGCGCAATACCAGCATAAATTTCGTTTTCAAAAATACCTGTTACCACAAAGCGCTCTCGATATTTTTCAACTGCAATTTCCGTCTGCTCGTGATGAAAACCATAAAATTCCATAAAACTGTCCTTTAACGGCGGGCCAATAAAAGGTTCTAATTTATCTAAATCCGGCTCCTCAATACCCAAAGCCTGCAAAGCATACTGCACAGACTTGGTAATCCCAACTTTTGGGTCGGTTAGTGTACCATCTAAATCAAATAAAATATATTGAAACATTACTTATACTCCTTTATTTTACTGCTGTTTTTAACCATGTCTTATACTGAAATTACTTTCTGCAATGCAAAAGAATACAGAATCCGCTCCTTTACGTGCACCCCCGTAATCTGCTCCAACGCCATCTGATAATAATCAAGCTGTGCATGGTAACGGTCAATTAATTCCTGCACACTGTCCACTCTGTCCGTTTTATAATCGGCAAGAACAATTTCCCCGTCCTCATAAAAAAATACATCAATTACACCTTGAATTAATACCATTTCATCTTCTGGATACTGTTCTTTCAGTTTCTTTGCTGGTATACCAAGAACAAACGGCTGCTCCCGAAACAGTACATTTTCTTCCTGTGCCGCTATCATACGCGTTGCAAGCGATGTTCGCAAAAATCCAGCAATCCGCTTATTGCTGACACACTGCAAATCCTCCTCCAATACGCTTCCCTCAGAAATCCAACGCGCACGTTCTTTCTGAATTGCAGCGTACAGATATTTGTCAGCATTTTCGTTCTCCGCACAGTATAGCAATTCTTTGGAAAACGATAACAATTCCATAAACTTATGTACTGCTGTTCCGTATTGAATGCCTTGCTGTGCTGGGATTGTACCATCTTGTGCACTCTCGGCTGATATCCTGTCTGCCATTGCAGTGCCATCAACTGCCAAACCGCTCTGTCTTGCCTCCACATTTTCAGCCGATATCCTATCCGCCATTGCAGTGCCGTCAACCGTCAAACCGCTCTGTCTTTCCTCCACATTTTCAGCCGCCAGATATTTACTGGCAAAACGTGGAATATAACTTTCTTTGGGCAGAATAACCAACTCCGCTGACTCTGCTGCGGTTTCCTCATACGCTGCGCGCTTTAATTCGGAAACAGTCGTCTTAACGGTCAATCCCTCAAGATAAGCAAAGGGATATTGGTATTCCAACCGTTCCTGCAGCCTGCTTGATAGCTCCTTCTTGGCAAATTTTCCGGCATTGGCAAGGTCTTTTTCTAAGATTGCAGCTTTTCCCTGCTCCTGAAACTGTGCTGTGTAACTGTCGCTCTCCTGCCACAATACCACCTGAAACGGCACCTCCTCAAACGGAAGTTTATGCTGTGTAAAGCCAATTCCATATTCCTCCAGCAAATCCTCCATACAACGGTGACGCATTAAAGACGCCAAAATGAAATCCATATAGGAACTCGCCGTCATTATTACAGAATACGGCAGCTTTTCCTCATTTTCCATTGTCAAATAAAAATTAGACGCCAATTTCTTTTCAAGGTTCTCCAAGTATCCTGTTAATATCAGCTTCTCTTTTGCACGGGTCAGTGCCACATAAAGCACACGCAAATCCTCTCCTCTTGTATCCTCTTTCATATGCTGTGCAACCACATTTTTACGTAATGTCTTGCGTTTTACGCGCAGATCAGAATCAATATAATCCACACCCACCCCCAGCGCTACATCCATTAAAATGCTTTGCCGCATATCCATTTGATTAAACTGCTTTGCCAAACCACACACAAAACAGATGGGAAATTCCAGTCCTTTACTTTTGTGAATGGTCATAATCCGCACGACATTGGCATTCTCATCAAGGATATTCGCCTCCCCGAAATCAACCTCCTGCTCCTGTATTGTTTCAAGGTAGCGGATAAAATGAAACAATCCATAAAAACTGGTATTTTGGAAAGCTCCCGCCTTTTCTAGCAAAAGCGCAAGATTCGCCCGCCGCTGATCACCTGCCGGCATTGCACCCACATAAGCTTCATAGCCCGTTGTTCGAAGCAAATCTTGAATTAATTCCTTAATCGGTGTATAGACAACCTTTGCACGATAAGTGTTAATTGTATCCAAAAGTTTCTTGATTTTTGCAGAGATTACAGATTCTGCCCCCTCGTTGCACAGTTTTTGCGCATACAGTTTCACCTGCTCATATAGAAACAGCCTTCTTGAAGATGCTGCGTTTTCTATTAAACTCTGGTCCTTTGATTCATTATCAAAAGCTTTTGTCAGTCCTTGCTCTTTTGCTGCTTCTTGGAAAGCTTCTGCCAGTCCTTCTCCTTTCTTTTCTTCTTGAGAAACCTCTGTCAGACCTTCTCCCTTCTTTTCTTCTTGGAAAGCTTCCGTCAGTCCTTGCTCTTTCTTTGCTTCTTGGGAAGCCTCCAAATTTTCCTGCTTAGACAAATACTGCTCCACACTGCAGCGGATTATGGCAATTTCTTCCTCTGTAAAACCGAAAAATGGAAGCTTCATCACACCGAAAAACGGAATATCCTGCAATGGATTGTCAAGCACTCTTAAAATATTGACAATTCCTTGTATTTCCAGCGTTTCAAAATACCCCTCCTTGCTGGTAACATGAACGGGAATACCGCGCTCCGACAAAATCCGCCGAAAATCTTCATCCCATCCTGTTGTAGCACGGAATAAAAGCACAATATCTGAAAATTTCGCCAGTCTGGTTTCTCCGGTGGCAACATCCGTAACTGGAAAATTTCCAACAAGTTCTTTAATACGCGATGCTACCATAATTGCTTCTTTTTCTTTATCGGAATACTTTACCTGCATACCAGTGCTGCTGGTGCGCTGCTGCGCTTTATTCGATTCCATTTGTTCTGATTCCGGCGACTGGGTTGCAATTAAAAGTTCTGTCTGATATAACAGCGGATTTTCTGCCGGCGGCGGCGGATAGGCAGCCGCCGCATAAAGCGCCGCCTTTTGGTCATATTCTACATTTCCCACCTGCTTTTTCATTATCTGTGCACAGATAAAATTCACAGCCTCCGTAACCTCCTGCCGGCTGCGGAAATTTTTACGTAAATCAATACGAATTTCTTTGGGCGGCTCTTGCATAGACAGCTCTACTTTGCCAGATTCTGGTTTCTCATCGCCGAATAAGTCTGCCAGACCTTCTGTTATAGCATTTTTCAATGCATCTTGTGAAATTGGCTGATAATTTTGTTCTTGCTGCATTTCAGATTCGGTTTCTTCCACATTATCTTCTTCGTTAATGACATATTTGTCATATTTTTCCATAAATATTTCGGGACGTGCCAGGCGGAATTTATAAATGCTCTGCTTAACATCTCCTACCATAAAACGGTTGTATCTGCCTTTTCCTTCACCGGAAATACTTTTCAGCAAAAGTTCCTGCACTTCATTGGAATCCTGATACTCGTCCACCATAATTTCCTCAAAATAATCCTGCAGTTCCAAGGCAGTGCCCCGCGGCACAATATTGCCCTCCTCGTCCTTAGTCAGCAGTATTTCCAACGCAAAATGCTCCATATCAGAAAAATCAATTAAATTTTTATCGCGCTTCGCCGCATCCAGCCGCTCTTTAAAGGCAAGTGTCAACGATACCAATTCCGCAACGGCTTCCTGACACACCGCCATATCCGCAAACGTATCCTCCGGCGAAATCATAAACAAATGCTTCTTTAAATCCGAGATATTTTTCTTTACCTCGTCACGGATTGCCTTTACAACCTCCTTTAGCTGGGGATCGACCTCATCGCCTTTTTTTGCTGACAACTTTGTAAATGTAGCATAGGTAAACAAATCATATAGCGCATCATATGTATCCGCCTTCTGCATTTTCTGTATTAACGCCAAATCCGATTCTAAATTACCAATATACTGCATAGGTCCGCCGACGCTGCCTGCAATCGCTAACCCTTTAAGCAGCCGTATTTCACATTCCTGTAACACTGTTTCCATATATTTACGTGCAGGATGAAACCATTCTTTCTGGGTCAGTTCTTCCATACTTTCTAACTGATAATCCGTAAGCCGTTCCAAAAGCCACTCCTCCGGAAAAGGATTACTAATAGAGAAATGGTACAGCCGCAGAATCGCTTCCTCAATTTTCTTTTCACTTTTGCCTGTGCTGTAACATTCCACAAAACGCAAAAAGCGTTCACTAGGCTCTGTATGCGCTTCCTCTAAAAGTTTTCCCATTACGTCACTTTCGAGAAGCTTTATCTCGCCCTCATCCGCCACACGAAAACCGGGATCAATACCGATTTCATTAAAATTATTGCGGATTATAAAAAGGCAGAACGAGTCAATCGTTGTAATCTGTGCGTTATGTATCAGTGACGTCTGCCGCTGCAAATGCTCGTTCTCCGGATTTTTTTCCAAACGTTCGGAAACTGCTTTGCTAATACGTTCACGCATTTGCGCCGCTGCTGCGGAAGTAAATGTTACGATTAATAACCTGTCAATATCAACAGGATGTAATTCATCCGTGATCATTTGTATAATGCGTTCTACAAGCACAGCAGTCTTTCCGCTTCCTGCTGCTGCCGATACAAGGATACTGCTGTTTCTCGTGTCAATAACACGTTGCTGCTCCAATGTAAAATTCATTGCTTACTCCTATCTGCGTGCCATTATACGCGTTTTCGTCGAAATATATACTGCTTAACAGTTAAATTTTCCGAGTAATCTGACTACATAACGCCAGCCATATACGTTTAACCAGTGCCGTACGATAAATTCTGGCGTTATGTAGTATAGTTCAGTATAACACACTTTTCTCGCGATTGCTATAACTAAGAATATCGTTATTATTCAACTCACTACAATTCTGCCTTGCCAAATTGCAATAAATCAAGTCATACAAAATCACTTCGTGAAAGCCAAATTTCCCCAATTTTCTCTTGACAATTTCTGTCTACAGTTGTAAACTTAAATTGTCTACAAACATAGTCAACTCAAATAGGAGGTCTTATATATGGGAAAAAAAGCAATGGTATCTGATGCAGAACTAGAAATTTTGGAGGTTTTGTGGTCTGCCGATTGTGCTTTAAACGCCAATGAAATCCGCAGCACTTTAGATAAAGTCAAACATTGGGAGCGCACCACAGTCCTTACTTTAATCCAGCGCCTGCTCAAGAAAGGTGTCATCTGTCAGGAAAAACGAGAAGTTTACTACTACACACCTTGTATTAAACGCGAGGATTACGTAAAGGAAGAAACCAAAAATTTTATTGATAAATTCTTTCATGGCAGTTCAAGAAATCTTGCTGCTTCTTTGGTCAGCAGCGAAGCTTTGACAAAGGCAGATATTGAAGAACTGCGAGATTATTTTAATCAGCATTTATAATAAACTTTTTATAGAACCAAACGCTTACTTTAGCGCTATTGGTTTCATAGATTCCATATTTCTCTGCCTAAGCAGTATTCCATCCATAATTCGTACATTACAATTGTAACCGTTTACAAGTGCCACAAATAAAAGGGGGATTTTTATGACACAGCTATTCTTGTCAATACTATCATTGTCACTATCTGGTGCGCTGATCGGGCTTATTATACTGCTGCTGCATCCAATAACACAGTGCCTTTTTTCCAAACGCTGGAACTATTATATCTGGCTCCTTGTTATTGCAAGACTGCTGATTCCGGTGCAATTCGGATTCCATTTCACCCAATTGCCTGCATCAAACAGTAAAGCTGCACAATCTGACAGCAACAAGAACCAATTTCCAAATGCAATTCAAAACAGTGAAGCTGCACAATCCGACAGCAACAAGAATCAATTTCCAAATGCAATTCAAAACAGTGAAGCTCCACAATCCGACAGCAGCAACAAGAGCCAGTTTCCGAATATGGTTCTAAACAGTGAAGCTGCACAACCTGACAGCAACAACAAGAGCCCATTTCCAAATGTGGTTCTAAACAGTGAAGCTGCACAACCTGACAGCAACAACATGGATATCGCAAAACAACCACTATCAAACATGGATACATTCCACAATTCCACTGTATCCACGCCGAAATTTACAAGACAGCTTTTGTCTGTACTTCTTTTGTCAGCGGTGATTGTCTGGTTAATTGGCGCTATTGCTGCTTTTAGTATAAAACTTTGGAATTACCGACGTTTTACTGCACGTTTACGAGAGAATAATATACTGATTACTGACGAACGCACTACAGCCTTAGCGAACCAATTGGCGGATTCGCTTCATATCCGCAGAAGACCTACACTATACGAGAACCCCTCTATTTCCAGCCCTATTACAATCGGACTGCGCAATACAAACATTATCCTACCCAAAGAAAACCATACTGTACAGACAAATATTTATGCAAAAGAACAAAATTCGAAAACGGATACAGAAAACACATACAATCAAAACATAGATTCGAATGCAATCCTTCGTTTTATCCTTCAGCACGAATTAATTCATGTGGCACGCAAAGACTTATGGTATAAATGGCTCTATCAGCTTCTGCTCTGCCTCCACTGGTTTAACCCGATTCTTTATCTAATTGACAGACGGATAAATACAGACTGCGAACTTTCCTGTGATGAAATGCTCCTTACAAGCCTGCGTTTCACAGCAAAAGACAAGAAAACCTATGGCAATCTATTGATCGATACTGCCCAGCGCACCGCTGCATTAAACAACGCCAAAAACGCATTTACCACTGCATTTATGGCACCAAAAAGCGATTTAAAAACACGGCTGCAAGGAATCCTACACTACAAAAAACAGACACGCTTGCGTCTTTCACTCTCACTATGCGTTTTTGTATGTATTTCGGTCTTTACCGCTGGCTGCGGTGTGCAGTATCCTTCCACTATTTTAATGTCAGCAATACCAGCGCAAACCGTTTCCATAATGCAGTCTGCCATTGCACAAACTGCAGAAGAAAACACCATGATGCAGACAGCTAAAAATATTTTTCCAACGCAAAACCGCTCCATTATTGATTTATTAGAAACCATTCTTGAAAATAAAATTCGTTCATGGACAGAGAATTGGATAGAATCTTGGACAGACGCATGGGCAGATTCTTGGACAGACGCATGGGCAGATTCTTGGACAGACGCATGGGCAAATTCTTGGACGGATTCTTGGACAGAGGATTGGGATCGTTCAGAATCGGACATATGGGAATATTTTATGACGCACCCCGACACGGTTGACCAAACCGGCGATGCTTGGAAAGTATATAATGATACGACCGCAATTGCCGGAAAAGATATTTGCGATATTGAAAATTATTATTCATACTGGGGCGGCAAGGATCTGCAATGTAAAGGAATGCAGTTAAACGGCTCCACTACACTTGTAATTGCCAATGCCCCAAAAGAAATTGACATCTTGATTCATAGTTCTTTCGTATTAAAAAGCGGGAAATTAAAACTTGTACAGGTTTTGCCGGACAACACCGTAATCACCTTAAATGAAACAGGAGCGGGAACAAAAAAAACCATTACAATGCCAAAAGGCAGAAATATATTAAAGCTTGTCGGGCAGGGCGCATTGGTTGAAAATCTCAATGTAGACTATACAGACTTACAAGAATCCGACTTTGAAAGTGTTTACTTTTCCGAGGAAGAAGAATATGCCAGCCTAATTTCGCAATATCTTGCAGCCGGAAGCACTGTGAATAAAACTACATGGGTGAATACTCTGCCCTATATTGACAGCACTGTCGGAAGCGAGGGATTTGCTGCGTTGCTCCATGCTGGAGTTTCCTTTAATACAGAAGAACTTACTGCTATTTTTATTAGTACAGACACACAGCTATCCAGCAAATATCTATTAGAAGCGATTCAAAATGGCACGATTCAGCTAGATGCAAAAACTGCCGCGAGCCTTATGCCCTATGTGGATGATAAAGTTAAATCCGAACTGCTTATGGCTCTGCCAACTGAAAATTTTTGGGATACCTTCCAAACGTGCATCTTCTATCTTGACAGTGACGAAATAGAGGAGTGCTTGCTGCATTATCTGGAAAACGGAGGGAATTTACCCTACTCAGCCTTTTCCTCTATTACCGCATTCTTAGATGAAAGTACCATTAAAAAAATTGACCGTTACTACAAAGGGGGAAACAAATAATGCAGTTATTCCTTACTATATTATCACTATCACTGTCCAGCGCACTTATTGGGCTTATAATACTATTGACACACCCAATAACGCAACGCCTTTTTTCCAAACGCTGGAACTACTATATCTGGCTCCTTGTCATTGCAAGACTGCTGATTCCAGTGCATTTTAATACGCATTATATTGCATTGCAGCCTAATACATTACGATTGCAGACAAATGATAAACCACAGCAGAAAACGCAAAACACCCAAGATAAAACAACCATTTATAATACACTGGATACACAAAATACTACTGCGCAAAATACTCTTACACAAGTACAAGACACAGCAAATACTGCAAATACCCAAAAACAAAATACAATGAATATTCCTAATACGATTGTTGAACCAGCAGCGGCATCTAACCCGCCCGAAACGTTGTCTGCACCCATTATAAATTCGTCTGTTTCCAAGGTGTCCTACACCAATGCAGAATCCAATGTAAACGCTTCTGCCAATACTTTGGATAACAACGTTTCTAAATCAAGTAATCCAGATTCTGTTGGTACTACAGCTGAAAGCATATTATGGGTATTGCTTGTATTAACAGCTGCTGTATTCTGCGTTGTCTGGCTGTTTGGCGCAGCGATTTCCCTATTGCGAAAGCTGCGAAATTACCGGCATTTTGTATGTTATATGCAAGAAAACAGCATTCCTGCCACCAACACCCAAGTACAGCAGCTTGCAAAAGAACTATCACAAAAGCTTAGCATAAAGAAAACACCTGTTATTTACAAAAGTACCGCTGTATCCAGCCCTATTACCATCGGCTTATGGAATCCCTCTGTGATACTTCCACAGGATTTATTCGCTGCACAAGAACTGCATTCACAGAATTTACCCACAAACAGCGAAATACCTCCGCAGGATGTTCACTACACACAATTTTGCACGCTTACAGAAGAAACAACGAACTTCCAAAATACTACTCAACTGCGGTTTATTTTGCAGCATGAACTTATCCATATCGCACGCAAAGATTTATGGTATAAATGGATTTTTCAACTACTGTTAAGCATACATTGGTTTAACCCCATTCTTCATATTATTGGCAGAACCATAAGCATTGACTGTGAACTCTCCTGTGACGAAGCAGTACTTGCGCATATGGATTTAACAGAGGAAAATAAAAAGGCTTACGGAAATCTTCTATTGGATACAGCACAGAAAAGTATCCCTTTATATAGAACGGACAATAAGCAGATATCCAAAGCAATTGCCAAAGGAACTGTATTTTCCACTACTTTGCTTGCGCGAAAAAGTGATTTAAAGAAACGGCTAAACGGCATTATTTATTATAAAAAACAGACTGCACTGCGGTTACTGCTGTCAGTATGTACTTTTGTCTGTGTACTGGCACTGTCCGCGTGCAGCGATATGGAATTTTCTTTACCGGAGCCAGCAGAAAGTTACTTTACCGAAACGGATAATGATTTTTCTTATCATACAACCATTGCTGAACTGTATTATGATGACCAGCAGATTGCAGACAAAGATGTTTCGGATCGCTGGGTTGCCTATTCCTATCAAGGCATGGGCAATAAAATAAAAGCTTCCGGCTTTATGCTGTCAGGATCGGATACCATACAAATTATTTATGCAACTGAAGATATAGAAATGCAGATTGATACTGCTTTTAAACTGTATTCTGGAAATTTTAAAGTGGTGCATATTGCGCCGGATAATACGGTAACCACCGTTTCTGCGGAATCCGGCGAACAGACCAGCCAGAAAGTCACTTTGCCTAAAGGCAGAAATGCTATTAAAATGGTCGGCAATAAAGCAAAACTGCGCAATTTAACAATCGAATATACCGATTTAAAAAATGCGCCAGTTGATGGGCTCTATTCTTCCGAAAGTCAGGAATATATTGGTCTACTCCTAAAAGATATCAACAACCCTGACCTTGATAAGGAAAGCCTTGATATCTCCAAAATAGTGGATGCGCTGCCCACAGTGAAGGATAAAGAAGCAAGCGCGCTTTTCAAAGCCATATTAGACCGTGGAATTACTCTGAATCAAGATGAACTTATTAATTTCATTATTTATTCCGACAAACAGCAGTCTAGTAAATATTTGGTTGAAGCCTTGGAGAACGGCACAATAACAGCGCTTGAAGCAGATACTGTTACCAGTTTAATGCCCTATTTTCCTGATACCTATAAATCCTCCTTGCTGATTACACTGCCCGCAGCAGAGTTTCCAGAAACCTTCGGTAAATGTCTGCCGTTTCTAACCAGCAGTGAAAAAAAAGAATGCTGTGAATATTTGGCAGAATCCATGCAAAATGGCACAATTACACTGGCAAAACCTGTTATTATTTCCGATTATATGCCCTACCTTAGCAGCGGAAGCCGCGCACCGATGATTTTAGCCCTGCCGACTGCTGATTTTTACAATGTTTTTGTGGAATGTCTGCCCTATCTTAACAGCAGCGAAAAAGAAGAATGTTTACTGCACTACCTTGATGCCGGCGGCACATTGACTTATACACAATTTTCAGAAATTTCGCCATATTTAAGCAGCAGTTTAATTCGGAAAATTGACAACTACTAATGCAACGTTTGCAAAATAGGTTCTCTACTCGCCGCGCCCCATGCGCCGCTTCAGCGGCATACTTCCTCTGCATGGGGCTGTGCATAAATATACTAAGCGCCAGTCTTTTCGACGCTTAGGAACTGTTCAGAAATTACTTGTGACAAGTATGCCGTATAAATGTTCCATAATTCTGCCGTTTTTCCTTTCAATATTGAAAGTCAAATAAACTTAATATATCCATTCCCAATAATGCTTTATCTCCAATTAATAAAATTCTTGCGCTGCATTCTCTACACTCCGTAATGTATCATATATTTCCCTTCTGTAATCGCTTTTTGAATCAACTGCGCAAGCAGTACCAATTGCGGATCTTCGTTTATTCTCTTATCGGATATCACAATATCCTGAAATACTGTCAGCGATTGCGGCGGAATCAACGTAACACCATACCGCGCAAGTCCAAACTCTGGGCGACTTAGTCGATGAAAATATGTCTTCATCTGCATCAGTTTCTCCCACCAGTCATCAATATAACGCTCATCATCAATATATACACAGTGATAACGCTCTGGATCATAATCTTCATAATCAATTGTTTTATCCAATTGATCAATAATACCAAATTCTGTTTTTATCAAATTAATTTCCTCCTAGTTTACACTATTTTATGACTATCATTATGATTTATCAAATATAGACTGCAAAACTTGGAACGTGAAATCATAGAATCACTTCTCGCTCGAAAAGACGAAAACGAAAGCGTTCCATAATACAGCTTGCCAATACTTCATTGTAAGGTTCTTGTTGGGTTGCACCGCTTCCGCCTTTTACTAGACAACGTTTTCCATTTAAAATTGCCCATTTCTTTTTTAACCAGCCATCAGAAGTATTGTCTGCCCAATTCCGTTTTTATCAACTTTACCTTCCTCCACTATTTCCCCCTCGTCAGCGTTTCCAGCACGTCAAAATACTCCTCAAACGTTTTCCGGCAGCACATCGGATTTGCAATTTCAATCCCCTGCACGCGAAGCCCGATCAGTGCAAATGCCATTGCCATTCGATGATCGTCATATGTTTGTACAATGCCTGCATTTGGCATTTTCGGCTGAATTGTAAGCGCGTCCTTCTCCTCTTTACAGGTAACCCCCAGACGCGAAAGTTCTGTTGCGATGGCGTGAATGCGGTCGGACTCCTGCAGACGGATATGCCCCACATTTTCAATACGAACATCTTCCTCTGCAAAAGGCGCTATCGCCGCAAGCGTCATTGTCTGGTCAGAAAACTCTTTCATATCTACAGTTATTCCCTTTAACCGTCCGCCTTCTGCACCGCAAACTACAATCCCTTGCGCCGTTTCTGTAATGGTACATCCCATTTGCGCTAATACGTTCAGGAACTGCAAATCACCCTGCATACAATCCCAAGTTACATTTTTCACAAGCGCCTTGCCGCCAGTTAAAGCCGCCGCCGCATAGAAATAACACGCTGCGGAAATATCGGGCTCTATTTGATAAGCGCCTGCCTTGTACGAACTGTCTTTTCGTATATTATAATTTTCACCGTCAAACATAACTTCTACACCAAAATTTTCCATCATTTTCCGCGTTATCTGAATATAAGATCCATCTTTTCGCGCACTCGTAATTGCAATGGAAAGCCCCTGTTTTATCATGGACGAAATTAATAAAAGCGCACTTAAAAACTGCGTACTTTCGCTAATATCCAACGCAACGCAGCACACTTCATCCATTGCTTTTGTTCCGCCAATCCCTGTAATTTGAATGGGCAGATGCCCTTCTTTTTCCAAATAAGAAATCTTTGCTCCTATTGCCACAAGTACGTCAAACAATGGTTTCATTGGACGTTTTTTCATCTGCTCGGATGCCTGAATCGTGAACGTTCCTTCTGCCACGCCAAGCAGCGCGGTTAAAAACCGCGCTGCCGTTCCTGCACTGCCTACATCAATTTTACCTTCTGTAACAGGCACTTTTCCATTTAATCCAGTAATAGTAACCTGCTTCTGTGCTTCCTGAATTTCCACATCAAAGCCTAATGCCTGCAATGCAGCTAAAAAATGTCTTGAATCGTCACTAAATAATACACCACTCAGTGTTGTTTTTCCATCTGCCAAGGAGCCCATTAAAAGCGCCCTGTTTGTCATACTTTTTGACCCAGGCACCGTTACTGTCCAGTCAATCGGTGCCGATACCATATGTACCTTGTAGTTTTCTTTCATTGTGAAATATTCCTTTCTGAAATGTTTTCTTATTGAAACAATAACAATTCCTTAGTTTATACTGCACGTCAAAAAAATTTGTCGTGCAGTTGCGCCAGACGCACGTCGCAAAGCGGCAATTTTCCTTTGTGCGGCTGTGTGCATATTGTTATTCTTAGCGTCAGTCTTTTCGACGCTTAGGAACTGTTAATAAATAACTTTTAAATACCGCGTAGGATTTTTCTTCGAGAG
>ERZ778516.982-NODE-982-length-22888-cov-7.450620_pt1 | contig 22888 bp, 34 predicted proteins | sample MGYA00510342_ERZ778516 | MGnify/ENA primary metagenome ERZ778516 (study PRJEB29527, sample SAMN07138961) | mouse gut metagenome | material: feces | host: mouse | place: China:Nanjing | collected 2016-01-25 ... | reverse complement strand
GTGCGATACAATGTATTAAAATTTCTTGATTAAGTATGTGATTGTTTAATAGTTCCTCTTGTTGTAGTCTATATTCTCTTTCCATGCGATTTCCTCCAATCTTACTTGATATGCTAAAGGCTGCTTTTGCTACCGCAAAAGGCTCTCTCTTAATCCATAATCTCTATTTTATTTTTTGAGTTTCTTTTTAACAAAAATGCTCTCAAACCCTTGATTTTACTGGCTTTGCGAAAACATTTAGCACCTTATAGGTGTTAGGCTCATATTCTAAAATGCCTGATAACCACTCCCCGAACAGCAACCTCATTCTGTCGGAAATAATTAATATATGGATTTCTTCCCCATTTCGGATTGCACTTCTCCATATCCACTGAATCATTTCAGATAAAGCAAATAAATCTTTGTTGACCTTTATCCCATGCTGTGAGAAAAATTGTACAATGCCTACATGGGGATATACATTTAATGCGTATGCCAAATACTTTTTATCAGAATAATCATTTGTTGCCTTACAGTTCCATTCAACAAATCCACCTGTATAACCTTTTCCCTGTAATTTTGACTTCTGCTCTTTAAATGTTGTCCACATCACTTCATTACTTTTAGCCTTTACAATATTGCGCACCCAGTTATAGATTGATGCTTTAATTTTATCCTTCGTTGCCTTGCTCGCACGTTCATACCACTTTGAGGAAAGAGCTGTATCTTTTTTCTGTTTTATTCCTGTCCTGTCAATATGAATCAAATCTTTGTAAATCTTCACATCTGGCTTGTAATATTGGCATAATTCATACTTTCCATCAATTTGTGTAATGCTCTTGACCTGATATTTAATTTGATTCAGCCTAAAATAGTAATACATAATATTTGCATCAAACATATACGTCATAATAAACACTTTCTTAAACGCTCTGAAGATTTCACTCGGATAATTCCACATAAGAATTTTATCATTCACATAGAACAGGCTGTGATTCATTGCAAGGTTTCTGATTTCTGCATATTTAAAATCTTTCTCTGCAAATTCGCTGTCTATCCAGTTGATATATCCATCTTTATCAATCATAATGCTCCGTTTTTTCAGCAAAAAGTCTATATCATCTTTTTTTACTCCGTTATACGGTTCTACAGCATTTAAGGCTTCATCCAATATCAAGGTATATTCCCCCTGTTGTATCAAATCTGTTGTTTCTTTTTTCAAATCTGAAAATAATGAATGAGTGCTTGCTATATCTTCATGAAGTTCAAACAAATCTTTTAAATCGTCCATTTTAAAATGGTCTTTCCCTCTTATTTGTGGGGTTTTTATATCCTTTTGGGTTACCGCTTTTTGTATTCGCTCTATTTCTTTTCTAAAAGGTGTGATATACAAAATATTTTCATCTGCTGCACCGTTCATATAATCAATCGCCCATGATGTTTTTCCTGAACCCATTACAGAATCAATCACTGTTATTGATTTCTTTTCATTAATTTCTTCTATAGTTTGATGCCTTTTAAACCTTATGTAATCCAGAACAAGCATTGCAGTTTTGCCTAAAAGCTCATCTTTTGAAATGTGTCCTTGTTCTATTTGATATTCATATACACGCAATCTAATATTAAAATCATTTTCCGCTGGTAATTGTTTGATTTCATCAATGTAATCACCCTTGACACAATTCACCATAATTAATACCTCCCTATTCCATATCACCATATTCACTGTCTATATCATCCTCAATGTTTCCAGATTCAGGCAGCATCTTCATCCCCTCATTGCTGGTTTCTGATTCCTCTGGTTGTCCAGTATCCTCACTTTCATCAATTTTCGTTTCAAATCCAAAAACATCAAGAATCAGATTCTTTGCTTTGTTGAAAGAGTATTTCCGTGTACTTTGCTTTGAACCATCTTTCCTATATTTTGTTAATGTAAAAACCTGATTCTTATAATCATTCGCTTTTTGAGTAACGCTTATTACTGGTCTGCCATCTATTTGAAATGTTGCGGTTCTGCCAGAATCAAGGTCTTTGCATACTTCCGTTTGTCTTATAAGATGGAATAGTGTTGTAAGCTTTCCAGTCAATTTCTTTCTGGTTAAAAAAGAAATATCAACTGTTTCATGCACTGTTGAAAATCCTAAATTCCCATTTCTACAATAATTCAAAACAACTTCTGAATATTTAGGAGTTTCTGTTATATTTGATTCTGTAGGTTTTGTGGATTTTAGTTTTGTTTTAGATGCTTTGTTTGTAGCAGTTGTTCCTTTTGTTCTTGGCATAATATGATTCCTCCCTCTATTTTTAATTCTGGATAGGCTGTCACACTAACAACCCATCCAAAAGAAATACAGTTTATTTTATTATTTTTCTATTGATTTTGCAGCATTACATAAATCTTTAGCCTGTTTACTTACCTCAAATAATTTAGTCCTATAATATTCAGCAGATTCAGACATATTATAAAGCAAATCTAATACATTCAATTCATCTGATTCTACTGAATTTGCATAACACCCTACCGCACTGACTTCATCATCATTTATCTCAAAATGTACTAAATTATTTTTATCTGAAATAATGCAATCAGAATATTTATCTATGTAATCTCTGACAAATTCATCTGCTGAAACACGCAATTCTTTAAATTTTTCGTAAATAATTTCAAAATGAACTGCTGAAACAAATACGCCTGTTCTATTGATAAATTCTCTTCGGGTAACGAAGCCTTTATATTCTTTTTCTGGAAAAATGCAAGTATTTTTCTTTGTAACTTGCATAACTGTTTCCTTTCCTTCTGTTGCATTATTTTTATTTGTCATTTTTCCATACACTTTTTCATGCATTTCTTCATCTTTATTTTTCGTATTCTTTTGAGCTTCATATAAATTCATAACAATTTCCTCCAATTCTTTTAATTTTTCTGATTTTGTACGCACTCAAATAAGCTATTCATCATAGCATTTTTAAATTTTGTACACAAATGAACACAATTAATAAAAGTATGCATATCTAATTTTTTGCACACAAATAAACTCTATCTGTATTCAGTTGCAGCATGATTGATTCATTGGATTTTTAGCTCAATCAATGGCTATTCACCATCATAAATAATAGGGATTTTAATATAGAGATTCTCGCAAATGAATCTTCTTAGAAATGAGGGAGAACTGTTTTGATAATATCCTGTTTAACCATCCGATTATGGTTTTAGGTTGTGGTGTCCTGTGCAATTTCGTGTCATCATTATTTTAGAAATCCGCTGCCCTATGTAATTTTGAGTTTTAAAGATAACATTATTTTGTGTTATCCTTTCTTTTTTAGTGTTTAACCTTATTAGTTATATTACTATGTCAAAGGTTATCTCATTTCAGTTGCAAGTTCCTGAATTTTCCGCTTATAATAGTGAGTAATGTCACTTTTTACACGAACATATTCACCAATATCTGCATCAACGCCAAACACATTTACATTTTTCTGTTCTGGAACTAACCAAGACAATAGGCTGATTCCATTAAAAGCCTTTACCTGAATAGGATGGTCTTTGTCAGCTTCCGCAAGATGGCTTTTAACACACTCTTCAAACTTCTGCACAATGTTACGAATATCGTTTAAATCATATGTACCTTGATATAAGTCAGCTACTTCTTTAAAAAGTTCCATCTGGCTGTATGTAATCTGATTTTTCTTCCTTTGCACTTTTCCACCTTCTTTCTTTTTTTATTTAGGGCAAATGAAATAACATTTTCGTATCGAATATATTCAAAATAACTTCAATCTCTCCAATTATCGACCGAAGAATCGTGGTGATTTCATTTACTAAAACTATTATACCTCCACATTCAAACTGCTGCAAGCCTTGATTTTTCAGCGTTTTTTCATTTTCTTAAACATCAGATTATTTTTTCACATTCAAATTTGAGAGTTATCAAATTATATAAAAATCTCTGCATTTTTTTATTAATATTGCCATATTATTAACGATTTTATCTCATAATACAATGTTGTATCGCATAAATATATTTGGCGAAATAACGAAAATTTTGTATAGTTCCGCCAACAGTTTGTTTTAAGGAGATTTTTAGAAGCATTACAACCTAAAATTAAAGGCATGGAATATATCAGTGTAATATTCTACAATAATGTTTTATATAATAGCTCCTTCCCATCCGTCATATCTTCAAAGCTGCACCGACCGACAAATGAACATAATTCCAGCAGATTTCTAACCTTACTCAACATTTTAGGTTATTTTCCTTCATTAAACATACTTAAAATTAGGGAACTTCCATTTTTCTACCGAGATTTTAAATTTTCCACCCCTCCCCCTTATCAATTTTTCCTGTTCCTGCTCTAAAAAACTCTTCATAATGAATAAAGTAGCAGTTTCAGTAACAATTCCTGTATCAACCAGTTCTGACAATTAAATTATCAAAAATCCACTACAACTTATTTGCTAAGCAAAATGTATTTTGGGCAAATAGTCTTAAAGTCCACATATCCCTGTCGTATCGCCATTGTAACTGACCAATTTTTGCATCTTCCATATCATCTAATATCGAATGAACAAATCTATTTCTACGTTCACGTATTATATTTAAGTCAGAAAAACCAATTTTTATAAATTCTCCATTTTCATCACACTCTGGTAAAATATGGCTAAATGGAGAACATTCAAATACCTCATAATTTAAAATAGCAAGTGTTTTCTTTATTCCTCTAGCTTTTGTCAACTTATCAGATACTTTCTTATCTATTTTTTCACTTTTAACAATCCTTTTAATTATATACCTTATAAATGCTTCAAACAAATTCCATTGATAGCAATAACAAGTTATGTAGGAATATATACGCATATCATATATTTTATCTCCTAAATTACAGGGGTCTAAATCACTGAAAATATTTGTTATGTGAATTGGTTGCATCAACGTATAAGAGCAACGTATAAATAATCTGATTTCTTTATCAATTTCTGCTCCATTTTCTTCTAATTCAACCATCCTGTTATATATTCTATCTAAATTAACATAAATATATTTCAATCCATTATGACTATTTGCATATGCATTAACACAATGAAAAAATCTATCTACCTTAACCGAATAGTTTGCATATTCCTCAAAATACTTTTGTTCTATCATTTTTCTTTTCCCTTTCACTCCACATTACATTTTCAGCACAAAAGAATACAATCCTTGTTTAGCGTTATCATCCGCAATCTCCCTACCAAATTCCCTAACATCGTGATTATACCGTTTCTTGTCTACAATAGGCTTAATAGGCATTTCATAACGCTCTGGAATAATTTGAGAACTACAATACTTACCTTTTTCAAGATTCTTCATAATCTGTTGTGGAGAAACATCAGGATTCATTTTATCCTTATGCATCAAGTCTTTATTATTCCAATATTCCGCTGGCACTGGCTTCTCTGTAGATTCTTTAATGAGTTGCTTTATTTCGGTAAATATACCTATGATTCCTAATCCATCAAACATGATTTATACCTCCCTCAATTCTTCCGAACTCACGATTGCCACATATTTTTTTAACGTGTTTCTACTTATATTATGTTTCCGCATCAAATCAACTTGCTTTACGCTTCTATCCATTTGATATTGTTTTATATCTTCTCTCAAAGAATCCGACATTTTATCTAATTTACCTTTTGGTCTGCCAGATTTCTTATCGCTTGCTGCAATACCATCTGTTATTGATTTGGATATATATAATCTTTGTTGTTCCGCTCTATCCAGTTCAACTGCTATAAGCAAATTAACCATTGATTGTAATGCTATTCCAGTAACAAAATTCATAGATTCATTCTTTGAAATCATATTGGAAATATAGTCTGTTGATACAGTTGGATTATCAAGAAATACTAATTTAATTCCCATTTCGTAAAGTTCCATATATTTTTTAAACCCATCTTTTGCATTTCTTGAAAATCTTGCAATATCTTTAAAGACTATTTGCACATCATCACTCTTTATGTCTTTTTTTACTTTTTCTTCCAACTCTTTCCACTCTGTTCTATTAAAGGTGCTACCAGTAACATCATCTTTATATGTGTTCCTATCACTAATTTTCAAATTGTTTTCTTTTGCATATTTTCTCAATGCTTTATCTTGCCTTTGGTATGATTGAAGCTCCCTTTCTTCTGCTGTGCTAATTCTTTCGTAGAAATAAGTTTCCATAAATACTACCCTCCAATCGTCATTTAAACTATAGTTTTAATGATAGTCAAATATATAATCATTCAAACTATTTTCCAATATATTTTGACATATCTCCAAAAAACATTTTTCAATATAGGTATTTTGACACTTTCTTGAAAAATGCTCCCCGATACTGATTCATACCTATTGTTGGTTGCAGTAAGGGGGTAAAATTTGAATTGCATTTTCTGATTAATAGATTTGATACAAAAAAGAAATCTTTAGTACATTGCGTTTAGCCTTATTAGTTATCACAGTTATTCAAAAATTTACTTTCATAAGATAATTCTGGCTTCAAGTCAACTTTCCAATCCATAATATCTTCTGGCTGACATTGTAAAAGCTGACAAATATCCTCTATTGTTTTTGTAGATACGTCTGCTTTAAAATCTTTTTTATTCTTCTCTTTATACTCCAATAATTTTTGTTCTATAATTTCTGCATCAGATTTTCCCTTGTTATCATTTCTTTCATTTTCTGTTACAGAACACATCTTAAACTTTCTTAATATTTCCTGACCAAATAAATTGAATTTGCGAATAGTGTAGCTTGTTATCTCATTTTCAGAAAATTTTTGAAATAATTTGTTGTAAATTACCATTATCTTTACCTCACTTCAATTTGTGTATACTCATTTATTTGTGTACATTATAGCATAATCTTTTCTGCTATTCAAGCACAAAAATCTATCCTATATTTAGCGGAAAATAGCTTTATGCCAACTATTTTCCGCTGACTGACTTAATGTTCCTTACCGTTATGCTCCAACTGATATATGTAACGAATAGCGTAAATCTCGCACTTCAAATTCAAACTCAAATAACCTATTGCCATAATCCTTTACCAGACAATTATTAATCTCATCCATAAGGATGTTCATAATAACAGTGCTGCATCTGCCATTATTCTTTTTGAGAATTAAGCGGTTCTCCTGTATACAGTTTAACTCTACAGTTACATTCTTCTCTCTGCTACGTGCCAGCAGCATAGAATGTTCTGTAAGATTAACCGAAACATCTAATTTCCTCAATTTACTGTGTTTGGTGAATAACTCTGACAATACCTTTTTGTCGGTATCATCTTTGAATCCATGATTGATAAGAAAATCTCTGTCGATAGTGTTCATAATTTTTTCCTCTCTTTCTATGCTACTGCTGATACATTGTTACCTTTTAAATAAACATAAGCTGCATTTTCCTGAATCACTAAGTCATAGCAAGCATTATGTGTGATTTCTTCGCCATAAAGCTCATGATTGTTCAAGAAATCATTGATAGTTGAATTTTTCCGCATCCTGTTTATAAGTTGCATAAACTCATTCAATCCATCAACCGATTTTTTCCACTCAATAACCAATGTTCCGTTTTCCTTTACTGCTGCATCATTATTTTTCATACTTCAATACCTCCGATTCTTTATTTTTTGCTTTTCCATACTTCTTCTGAATATTATCATATGTAGCTTTATTGATTTTCTTTTGAGCATATAACATATCAATAAGTAGCATTGAACCAGCTTCTACAGAAACCTGATAATCAATAGGAAATGGTACTGTCTTTTTTGATTTATTTTTATTTTCCATTTTTTATCATCCTTTCTTTTTTGGATTTTCTGCCCGATAATATATTATACATATATTTTCCGCTCATCGGGCAGAATACTTCTTACATTGTGTTTTTTAGTATTGCGTTACTAGATATAAGCTATAGCAAACTGTAGGAGGGGAGTTATAGCTTATATTTTTTGTTGATACAGACTGTAATAAACAAAATGAATCTTGGCGAGGGAATTACAGGCTGTTCTTTCCAACTATTAGAGCCTTTACAGGCAGCTCCCGAACCACGTCAAGGTTGTTAGATTTTCGGAAGTGACTGGATTTCTCCAGCCTATGTCATTAATAATGACAAACCTATGCATTTACCAATAAATAATCCGCTAACAGTTCCATCAGATTAGCTTTTCTCCACCTATGTAATTTTCCGTCACCAGTGAAATTCTTTACACCATTTTCCCATTTCATAAACTGCCTTACTGAATTGTGAAAATGTCCATCGTTATGAATTTCCAGAAACTTATGTTCATTTCTATTATTGCGATAAATTTTTACTGTAGCCATAATATCCTCCATTCAAATTACCCTGTAATGTACCTTGCAGACTGGATGTTATTTCATCCAGCCTTGCAAATTGCTTGTCCAGTTTCTTCATTTTCTTTTCGTAATTCCTAGATGCTTTTTTTTGAGATTCTTTAATTTTTCCAACATCAGCAGCACCATCCTTTACTTAATTTCTTTTACAACTAAAATCTCACAATCTGGATTAAATGTGGCTCTAAAATAATCTTCCCACCTGTCAAAAAAATCATTGTGAAATTTTCCGTATAAAATCCATTCTGCATAAATTTTCATCGGCAACCACCTACTTTTCTGAATTTTCCACAAATTGAGCTTTACACAACCGCATTACCATTTCTTCCGCTTTTTCTACTTTTATTTCCAGTAGATAAAGCTCTTTATAATACTTCTGCGGATTGCTTGTAATGCATCCATAAGGATTGAATGTGTTAAGAACGTATGAATTGTGGTCAACTCCGCTTTCCCTGAATCCGAATAAATATTTTCCACCAGCAAAGTCAACACCCTTTTCTTCCATTTCTTTCAATAAACTTTCCCAACTTATGAACAAATCACTTGCGTAATGCTTGCAATTTATTCCTGCTAACTGAATAAGTTTTGTAAGAATGTTTGAATAGTTGATGTCATAACATAATTTTCCAAACATATTATGCTGCCAGCAGCCTGTTTCTTCTATAACTGCACCATCGGTATCAAATTTGAAATTTTCCAGTGTAATAGGATTTTCCAACATAATTTCATCCTCCTTTTATCTTATATCCTACCTATTTTTCCTCCGCTCTGCATTTTTCATCAAGGCTTGCGACTTGTATTAGCTGCATTAGAGTGGGATAGCTTGCTATCCCTTTAATCTGGTATCACCTCTACTATTCCGTTATTTTCCAAAATCCATTTTATTCTGTTGATTTTCATTTCCCTATCATCCGTTGATTCTACAGCATCCAGAATATCATCCGCAATCAATCTCATGCTTTCTTCGGTAATTTTTCCAATCATTGTGCAATCCCCCCTTTTGTGCTGCATTTTCCAATTCTTCTTCCAGTTCTGCAATTTCCCCTTTTAATTCCTCAATATCATCTTCATAATCTGCATGGTAAATTTCCTGTTTTTCTTCCGCTGTCATATCCTCATCACTGGTATCAAATTCATAATCAGACTGCAAATCTTCCAGTTCTGATTTCTTTTCTTCCAGTTCTTCTTTTATCTGGTCATATGTGCGGATGTCAAGCCATTCAAAGACCGTATCTGAATCATGCCATAACAAATCATTCAGTTCTGTATCTGTCATGCCATCTGGATACATTTCTTCCAACATAAATTCCAGTTGACTACACTTTCCTTCGTTGATAATCCTGTTAAGTGTGCTTTTCCCACCGCTCCATGCTTCAAAATTTTCCAAAGAAATATCGCTTTTTATCGTCATAATTTTTCCTCCTAATATTCATTTTTCCTTTTACCAATTTTCCAGTAGGCAATCTTTAGTTTCCTACAACACAAGTGGATTTTAGAAGGTAGGTAGAAAACAATAAATTTCCGCTTGTGTTTCGGCTGGTCACTATCCAGCACTCATCAGGTAGGATATATTCAAAAATTTACTTATAATCCCATCAAATCTTCCGCAACGCTTACATTGAATTTTTCCTCAAACCAATGCCAAATATCTTCACGGAAAGTTCCAGCAGGAAAACCATGCCATTCTTCTTCAATACATTCTGTGTCAGGATTCATCGGGATTTCTCCAAATTCCACCCATAACTCTTTTGCTGCCGATATTCTTTCTGATTCTTTTTTAGCATTAATTATTTCTTGTACTGCTTCAAAATCTGTTATCATTCCCCTGTCATTCAATCCTACAATATGCCTAATTTTTTCATTCATTTTTCCGATTGATGGACAACGCTTAACATATTTTTCCGCTAACATAGTAGCGTTTGCGAACTCTTTTACATATCTAGCCATAAAATTTTCCTCCGTTTATCTATCTTTTTTCCAATGTGGCTTCCCACGACTAGCAGAATATTTTCCGCTAGTTTCGGCAAGTAGCCAACTTGCCATCATCAGGTAGGATTAATATGTAACTCTCAATTCATATTTGCTATCGTCAAGCAAAATATTTTCTTCATTTTTGTTTTCAGTGACTAAAATAATATTATGTTCGTCATGCACAATACCTTTAATATTCCAAAAAGTATCATAAAGTCTTTTGAAGTTGCTGCCTTTAAAAAATACTTCTCAATCATAACCTTTCCTCCTTATGCTGCTGCATAAAATTCTCCATCTTCCAGAAATTCATAGTCGTTAGCTTCGCAATATTCCTGTAAATCTTCCTCTGAAATCTCATAGAACCAGTCATAACCGTTGTTCTCAAATTCCTTGCAGAGTTTGTCAAGATATTCTCCAGCAAGTTTGTTGAATTTTTCCATTGTCTTTTCTGGAATGTTACGGAAATACCAGTTGTCCATCTCATAGAAAATATTTTCCATAAAGTCATTTCTGCTGCATATGCAATAGTGATTGTTGGATGCCATTTTGTAACTTGTGTCATACTCACTAAACGCCCACTTGAAAAACTTCATTTCCTTTTCAGTGAAATTTTCCGCTATTTTTTCCAGCAGTTCATCCAGACGAATTTCTCCATAAATATTGAATCCATCCCCTTGACAATAATTCAAGCTATACTGTACTTCTAAGTCACTGTTAGGGAAAAGCTCTGATAATCTCATCATGCAATCTTCTGTAAAGATATAGCTCAAATCAGATTGCCCTTCCAGATACCAGTCACGGACTTTTCTTTTGCTGCCTGTGATAATTCATCAAACTTGTATACGTTAAATTCTCTGATTTCTGTAATTTTTCTCATAATTGTTTACCTTCCTTTACTTGAATTTTTATTGTTTTCTACCAGACACGCCATTGTTTAGGCGTGTTTCGAGCCATTTCAGGACTTCTCATCAGTGGTATTTTCAAATAGCTTGCTATTTGCGTTCTATTCACTTTTGATTGACATTGCAGATTCCCAACGTGCAAACTCTTCACTTGTCATGAATAATACACGCCCATACATAACTACTCTTACTCTGCCATCCTCTACTTTTGATGCATAAAACATTGTTCTACCTCCTACATTCCATATATTATTGTCAATTTGTATGCAAGTTTTTGTGGAAGCCATCTCCTTAATTGGAGATAGCGTTTGTTTAATTTATTAAAATCCTTCATGATACCCTCCTATGCTGCAATCTCTTCATAGATTCTTACACTTTCCCCATACTCATCTACTTCTATCAGTAATGGATTGTAATAGTTTTCACTATCTACACCAGACAAAAATTGTGTCTTGCCATTCTCTTCAAACTGGTATACTTCAGGGATAAAGTTGCTGCCTAATCTCATAAATTGATTAAGTGCGTACTTCTTGCCATGATAGATAAAGTAATCTAAAAGCTTTTTGCCATCCTCTTCGCTGCTGCTATCTGCATAGTCATAGAGTGAATGTCTACTTGTAACATAGTCAGTACGGATTTTAATATATCTACTAACCCTTGCTATAGTTCTGCCTGTAGTTGTTTTGAATGTTTTCATAATATCTACCTTCCTTTACTTTTATTGTTTGTTCTCTACCAGACAAGGGCATCAGTAGTTTACTGCTGGTATTGCCCTTGTTTCGCTGGAGTTTCACCATGCTCATCAGTGGTATTTTTTAATTTGTGCGGTAAATGAAAAAGTTTTCATGTTCGTATTCCTCACCATCCCATGATGAAATAAAGTGACCACGCCCATCTGCTTCTACTGCTGCTTGTACAAAATCGTCAATACTATCATTAATATCTTTTACTAAAGCCTTGACTAAAGCGTTAGCAGATTCACATAAAGTTTCTTGCATTTTGCGGAACGCTTTTACAATCTTTTCATATTCACGCCCTACAACATCAATTTTTGAATGTTCAAGAATAAACTCTGTATTGAACGCCCACAAACTTTCTTCGATGTATTCTTCTGCTGCCTTGTCTGCTTCTTCATCAGTCAACACTTTATATTCATTGCCAAGCAATTCAAACGTATCCCATGAATCATTGTAGACAGCATTCACATTTTCAGTAAAATCATTGTATGTGGCTTCATTTTGTTCTACCAGAAAACTTTTCAGTGCTTCATACTTTTCATTTAATAATGTTGTCATAATATCTACCTTCCTTTTTTATATTGAATTTGTTTTCTTTTTACCTATTTCACTCTGCATTTCAAACAATTTATTGTTTGGTTTGTGGCTTGTGACACGCACATTTTATTGTGGCTGCATTACCTAACAAGGGAATTAGTTTGTAACTGTTACCCCTTATTAGTTGGTAAAAAGATAAAGGAAAAAGATAAACGCTATATTAAGTTGTCAAGGTACATACAATTACAGGTTATGTACAGGTTGACTTGTTTTCAGTTTCGTGTGTGATTGTTTATAGTTGCTATACAAAACGCTGCTATTACTTTTTCAACTGCTGCATTTATCGTTTATATGAGTTTGCAGAGCCTTACATTTTAACGCTTTGTGCTTCGTTGTGTTTGTGTGTTGCGTTGTTTTGTTGTTTGCTATGGTCATAGTATACACAAATATTTGTGAACTGTCTATTGACTATATGCACAAATTTCAGAGTATGTTTTTGTTTGTTGTGCACAATTATTTGTGTATAACATTTAGCATTATATAGAAGGTTTTTTGTTGAGAATGCATTAGAAAAATACAGAAAAGTATTGATTTTATGGGATTTTTAAGCGGTTTTTAGCGTGTTTTTGTTGGTATGTGGCTGCTGGAATAGATATGGAATAGAAAAGTATTGCAAGAACTGGAAAGAAAAAGTATTTGTTTTAAGGGGATATATTTACACTTATATGTTTGGCTTGTGTTCTGAAAAGTTTAGAGCTGCTGCTATCGAAAAGAATTGTATTTTGTTAGAGCTATACCAGATAGTAGAACGAAAACAGGCAATAGAAAAGAGGATAGAAAAAATATGTTTGTTTTTATTATCGAAAATGTGTTCTATTTGAATGTGAAAAAATCGTATAAAATCACATTGGAACGGACACGCCCTATTTTACATATAAAAATCGAAAATGTGTTCGACCGCAGCTAATGTGGGGTTCATCTCTTCCTCAATGACTTTTACTCGCACCGAGAATCTTAAAACCGAAATCAAATCGCATACTGCCCCCTATTTAACATAAATTAATATGCCAACAAAAAAATATCCCTCCATGCATCACTACATGGAGAGATATTTTTTATTACTATTATTTAATTCTACTTATCCAAAAGCACAGGACAGCGAATCACTTAACCTTAAATATTTTAACTTTAGTGTTGTATCCTTTCTTCGCAACAGTTACCTTGATTTTTTGCCCCTTTTTCAGCTTTGCTTTTCCTTTTAGCTTAACCGTAAATTTACCTTTTGCATTAGATTTGACCTTATAAGTCTTTTTGCCGATTCTGGCTTTGACTGTAGTCTTTTTGATTGTCTTTCCTGTTATTCTTTTCTTGCCCTTTTTAGCTGTTATAGTTAGTTTCTTAATAGCTTTTTTCTTAGTGACAGTTATTTTACCCGAACTGCCATCATCACTATCAGATACAGAAATTTGAGTATTATCAGTTATGGCAGCAGTTCCCCCATTATCTGAAGAATCAGAATTATTATCCTGATTATTTTCTGGTTTGTATGGTACATTTCCTCCACTTTGGGATGTATTGTCACTGGTGTTACCATTTCCTAAACTGCTGCCCGAACCGCTATTTGTGTTACCAGATACATTACCATTTGTTGTATTATTCGTATTGCCAGAAACAGGCTTATTAGACGGATTTTGATTATTATTACCACTGTTACTTCCTATATTGCCATCAGATGCACCGCCTTGATTACCATTATTTATAGTGCTATCAGGTTGGTTATTTTCCTCTGATGGTGAGATTGTTGAATCCGATGCAGCACTATTATTACCTGTGTTTGGCTTTTCAACACTTGGATTGCTTGTCTGATTGCCATTTTCAGCAGAAGTATTAGGCGTATTGTTATTGGGATTTTCAGCACCATTTTTATCTGAACCAGAACTGCTGCCACTATTATTTTCATCGTTACCTACATTGCCCTGTTCCGTTGATTCTGCTGCACTTATTGATACTGCTGGCATAGCCACTAAATTAGTCAATGCCAATGCCATAGATAGCAAGTAGCATAGCAACTTACTTTTTGCTTTCGTAAAAGATTTCTTTCCTATTCTTTGCATCCTCTTAATACCTCTTTTCTGTACAATTTACTTGATTATAACAACAGAAAAGATTGTATAGAAAAAAAGATGTCTATTGGCAAACCTTGATTGACTAATAGACACCCCTTCATAACTTATAGTATTTTACTCTCCGTACCGCTGATACAATTACCCAATAATCGTACCCTAAAGAAAGGAGAAACACATATGTTTGGTGATACAATGAAAGAACTCCGATTGCAGAAAAACCTCTCACAGAAGCAACTTGCAGATATACTTCATCTGCATAAGTCCACCATCTGCCATTTAGAAGCTAATGACCGCAAGGTATCTTGGGATGTCATGCTCTCTATTGCAGATTTCTTTCACACATCAACAGACTACCTTCTTGGAAAGTCTGACCGAACACTGGATGTGTCAAATCTGACCGATGAGCAGATAGCAGTTGTAGAACAAATGATAACAGTTCTGCAAGAAAGCAACCAACAACACGCATAATATCATTCATTATTCTTCAAGGGGCAATCTCTTTCTGGATTGCTCCCTTTTTCTGATTCCTTTACGGTAATGGTTAGTTTACCTTCCTCACAATGTACAATTATAGGTGTATCTATTTTAAATCCCCATTTCTCTAACCATTTTCCTTTTAATGTAATGGTCGGAGTTGGCTTGTAATGATAGCCCGATTGTTCATACACCTTCATATTTCTATCGTTATCTTTAATAATTATCACCTATATTTCTATCCTTCTCCTAAAAAATATTACAAAATCATGCTAATTTATAATACTTTTTCACTTGATTATAATTTTAACACAAAAGAATACAATCCTTGTTTAGCATTATCATCAGCTATTTCTCTTCCATATTCTCTGGCATCCTTTTCATATCTTGCTCTATCCACAATTTTAATAGGTGGTGCTTCATACTTTTCTGGAATTACGATAGGACTATAATATTTTCCATTTTCCAAATTCTTCATTACTTGTTCAGGAGATATATCAGGATTCATTTTATCTTTATACATCAAGTCCTTGTTATTCCAATATTCTGCTGGTATCGATTTTTGTTGTTTTTCTTTGAGTAAGTTACAAGCCAAATACGAACCGCTAAAAAAAGCTCCTGCACCCGATGATATTAAATGTAATAACCCCAACACAGCAACACCTTCTCCCCTTAGAAATTTTATATGTATATCAAAATGCTATATCCTCTTTTGCTTTTCCATATCTGCTCGAATCAGAGCTTTTATATATCCTGCCTTATTAGGCATAGTATTTAGATACTCCAACAAATCCGCTTCTGTATTATGCATAAAACGAATAGCAATAGATGTTGTCTTTTCCTTTGCATATTTTTCTCTTGCTCTTTTATTGCATTCTAACTGATTCTTTTCTTTTACTGATTTCGCCATCTATATATTTTTTCCCTTTCCTGAATTAACCAAAGAAATCAGCTTATCTCTATCCCAAAGGATGATTCCATTGCTTTGTGCTAGTTTCTTTGCCGAATTTGTAAAATACCTGTTGGTTAAAACTACCCCTACATGACATTTATAAAATGTTCTCCCACCATAAACTTCTTGAACTGCTCTGTTACCAATGTCTGAACAATAGCATTTACACTGTATTCCATACCTGATGCCTTCCTTTTCAGCAATAATATCCACGCCTTGGTCACTACTTCCATTTGTTACTGCTACATTCAAAAATCCGTTTTTCTTTAACAATTCAGCACAAAAATATTCAAAATCATGCCCTTCCATATTATCAATATCTTCTATTTTATCAGATTCCAATTTAAGTATATCAGCAGACTTTTCCTTCTCATTTTCCGCAATCAGGCTGGCAGATACAAATTTCAATGCAAACCGCATAGATCCATCCGATATAAACCCCTGTAACACTTCATCAGAAGTCATATTCATTTTCAAGATTTCATATCCACAATTTATAAAAAAGGCAGAAAATGAATCAAGAGTAACATACTTTTCATCAAACAAAGAAATACAGTTTTCAAATATTGCAGGAATGCTATCACTATTTCCAATTTGTTTTATTGCCCTGCACCAAACAGAAAACTCATCCTGACCTTTTTTAACCGATATGTTGATGCTTTGATTTCCTTTTTGCAACTTTACATATGCAAAATCATATCCCATATCATAAACCAACCTGTGAGCAGCATCTTTTTCATAACTACTCGGCTCGTACTTGTTATATTCCATCCAATTCATTAATCTTCTCCTGAAGTATTTTTCTCTCTTTCTCCTTCAAGCAATGCCGTTTCGGGCAATGCTCTGAAATCCGTCCAATAATTTGCATCACAATGTATGCAATTATTATAAATATCTCCCATTTGCCTAATCCGTCCAAATTACAACATCCATTTTTCAGTTTAACTAAATAGCAGCCACCAATATCCTGTATTTTCACATTGGATTTTAAACACACTTCCATCTGTTAAATACACTTTTATAATATCTTCCGCTGCATCAGTAACAATATCCTGAATTGGCAAATTATCTGATTCATTTACTACATCAAACAATCTGTCGATGAACTCTGTCTGACACATTCGCTTGCTTTATCCTCATTTAAAACATTCGTATTATATAATCTGCTTTTATCTAAATTATAGTCATCTTAATAACCATAGTCAAGTATAGAACCATACCTTAATATGAATATTATCAATCCAAGAAAGGTGTCCAGCTATGATAGATTACAGCCCATTTTGGCATACACTGAAACAATCTTCAGAAACTACATACACATTAATAAACCGACACCATATCTCCAGTGCTACGATTGATAAGCTTCGTAAAAATAAACCAATGAACACTACGACTTTAAATGATTTGTGTCGTATTTTAAACTGTAAGCTGGAGGAAGTCGCACAATATATCCCCTCCGATTCCGACCAAACATTATAAAATCTATATTGTTCTTGTAATTTACTCTTTTATATCCATGCAAAATTTTATTTTCATAATTTAATTTCTATGCTCATATCATCATACCCACTTTGAGATACATATAATATCTGTACTATTTCCCCTTTTGACATTTAGTGAATGTCAATCTTATTACCATTCTATCATATACTTTAACAAATGACAATCAGTGAATGTCAATTTGTGAGGTAATGAAGATGTACAAGAACAAAAATACGAACGGACGTAACAATATTTGTGGAAATAAGATAAAACAATTACGCCAACATCTTCCTGAAAAAACATCTCAAAGGAAACTGGCTGATATGCTACAAATTAAGGGATTAGATATTGATAAAAATGCCATCCAAAGAATTGAATCTGGTAAACGCTTTGTAACCGATATAGAACTAAAGGCACTTTCAGATGTCCTTCATGTTAGTTGTGATGAACTATTAGACGATAATACCGATAGCGAGTAGCTCAAATTACGCTTAAAATTATTATTTTATATTCTTTCACATTACAGAATATTGGTATATAGTAACGGTTAAAATCTAACCATATGAGCCAAATTTGAACGCACTAAAAGGCAGCAGTCAATTCAATCCCCTTAACTGCTGCCCTTTGTTTAATTTTTCTGTGAATTGATTTGGTATTAGAATATTTACATTATCTCAAATATGAAATCAATTCTTATCAGGCTAATTTCAGTAAATCTTTTTTATTTTTTAACGTATATATATCTGTTTCTAATAATGCTAACCCTTTCTTTTTTAAAAAAGCTGCTTTATTTGCTTGATTTTTTTCTAATATAACCATATCGCAATATTCGTAAACAGAGGACATAACAATGTCAATTACATCCGATTTTTTAGGTTTGTCTGTTCCTTCATAATACTTATAATAAACAAAATATAAAGGTGTTGCCCATGAATGGAAACGATATAAGTCAGGAAATATACCTTTATGTATTGCCTTGTCTATGGTATCTGGCAATTCACCAAATGCAGATTCCTTCATGTGATTTTGCAAAAAAATGGGATTCTTTGTTCCTATTCTTTCCAACAATGCATTATAAACAAACTCCTTTGCCTTTTTATCTGATGACCATTTTTCATTGGTTGCTTCAAAGTTAGGTCTAAGTTGCAATATACTTTTTAAAATATCCTCTTTTTCTGAATCAAACTGCATTGCCATATCAAAAAATTCACTTGATTCCACATATTTCCTTGCTCCGGCACGCCCTTGCTCGTTAAGCAGCTTTCCAAAAGGAAATATCATTTCTATTACAGGAACTTTCCCAATATCAAAATATTTGATTTCTATGTCCATCATCTGCTCAAAATGCTTAAAAAACAACACTGGCATTTCAGATAACATATCTAATGTCTTACAATAATACTCCTTATTCTTTTGACGCTCATACAAATTAAATTGGGAAAGTGCATAAATTTTATTTACATTCACAATGCTATTATAAAGCTCCTTATCATTCATTAAATATGTCAATATACAAGAATCCAAATAGCATACCTGTGTATCAACCCCATGATTTTTTACCAAAAAAACACCTCATTCCTTCTTAATCAAACTATTTTCTATTTTTAGTATAGCAGAATCCTCCTATAGAAACAATTATATTTCTAAACATATAGCAGCATTGTATCAATTTACAACAACTCCTTTATCCTTTTCACTGTATCAGCATCCGTATGTTTCTCCAGATATGGTATAACTCTCCCAATATTTTTCTTCTTCACACCACTTATAAGCCTTATGTCTGACCAGTAGAACTCTTCACCCTTTCTTTCTGCTTTTAATTTTTGATACGCCCATATCAAACGCCTAGCCCAGTTTTCCTCATAAGATTCTTGGTACTTTTCCATAATTGCTTTACACTTTGGAAGTTTTTCAAGCCTGTGTTCGGGCAAGCCTAATTCACGGTAAATGATTCTTTCCGATACTCTCTCTGGTCTGCCTGTTTCGCTTGCTTTACCATAATAAATATCGCTGGCAACTTGCTCTAAAAAAGGTGCTATCTCATCATCATATGTTTTCCAATTTATAGATTTTGCATCTTTCATAAAATGAGAATTACGCTCCTGCTCTATCTGCTTATGCGTCAATACTGGTTCTGCTAATTCTTCAACTCCCATCCCCAAAAAGAAGGCAACCTGACAAATAACAGAAAAATCAAATCCTTTACCTAACAATGCCCTCTGGATTTGATATATACTTGCAACCTCATTTAACCCTATGCCCTTATAATATCCATTCATATCATCGGCAAGCTGCCTTGTATATCTTGTTTTGCCTGATGGTTTCAAGTATTTTGTTTTGCTCATAAAATGGTATAGTACGGCACTAATCGGAGTATCTTTTTCAAAATCAATAGGTGCATCAAAAATATCTGAGAGATATTCTGTATAAACAATTTCAAGATGATTCTCTGCATACCTGATTTCTGCATCTTTAACAGATGTTTCAGCAGGGAACAGTGTAAATGTCTGGTCACTTTTCGCTGTAATGCCTGAATCAATAAGCATACATTCATGTTTCGGACATACATACATATTTCTTATTTGGTGCTTCCTATGCCAATATGCTTCTCCATAAATATACCTATCCTCTTTTACACACATTGGACAATATCTTAAATTCTGCTCTGATCCAGTTCTTGGAAGAACTGTAAACAAATGGTGGACATCACAAAAATCATATCCTATACGATATAATGCCATTTTCTTTTGTTCCAAAGGAATAAATCGTGCATATTGCGGATACATCGTGTGTTTTATTATCAATTCATCAATAGAATATAACTGTTTTATCATCTGTTCCATTTCAAGATTCAAATGCCCTAAAAACTCTTTGCTAGGATTGTTGCATTCCTTATATAGAATGTCCTGCAAAGCCATTTTATGACTGATATATCCTGAATGAACATAGAATCTGCAAAACCAGCTATATACTAATTCGTCTGGATATATTTCAGGCAGATACACTATCATACCGCTACCTCCACCACTACAAAATGCTCTCTCATCAATGATACTATATCTGTATCCTCTGATTTTGCTTTTACAACCATATCTGAAATACTGGCATTTCCCATTTCTGATACTTCACCACCTGATTTTGTAATACTCGTAGCAGTAATTTTCTTTTTCGGCTTGGATAATTGCCCCTTGTTTATGATAGTAGGTTTAATGTAATCATGCAGCAGTGATAATCTTTTTTGGTATGCTTCATTCAGTGTCTCCAGATTTAAAACCTCTTTACCGTTTAATATCGTTATCTCCTGTGCATCATGTATTAGAGAAACTACAACCGATATAACTCCTGCACTGTGTTCATATAACCATTCTATGACTGCATCCGTTATCTCTACTGACTGCTGCACATACTGGTAGGAATAAAGTATTTTACAAATGCCCCTGAACTCTTCATTGTATGCCATTTCTCCATATTCCAACCCCAAACTCCTTCTGGCAAGCTGCATAGCCTGTTCAAAGAATACTTTACTTTCAGGCGTTCCCACCATACATATTGAAATGCCACTGTTATTTATAAGCTGTGTAAGCATCCCGACAAGGCTTTTACCATTCTTTGAATTAACCACGTTTTGAATCTCATCAACTATCAGCAAACCAATATGATTTAGTGCTATGGTACTCACTACTCCAATCAGCATATCAGTAGTTGCATTTCTTGATTTTACGGCATTTCTGTAATAATCGCTTTCCAACATTTCATCTACCTTGCGTAATATCTCTAACATCAAGCCTTTGACTGATGAATCGAATGGGGTCTGAACCACCAAACAAGGAATTATTTTTATATATGGCTGCTTAATTTCAATGACACGATTCTCTGTAATCAGATTGATTGCTCTGGATATAGCAGAGGACTTTCCAATACCACTGCATCCTATGATTGTAAAGCTGTCCGAACCTCCCATTATTCCACTAGAACCTTGCTGCATAATCGCCTTATGATTCTCATATCGCTGTTTAACGGCATCCTTTGTACCCTTTTTCTGTAAGCTGCGTAGCAAAGCCAAATATAACTTACTGTATATTTCCATACTCATAGCAGAAGGGATATATACATTGTAAAGGTCTGACAATGCCATTAACCTTGTTGCCTGATTCTCATTTCTGATATTTTCGTTATACTCTGGCAAAATTGCCATTTCAGTAGCAAGTTCTTTTCCTGATTTCATCTCTGGCAGCAAGGCTAATATGTCTTTCGTTTCAAGCATTGCACACACCTTCTTTCACATAATCCATATGATTCTTCTGCTTTTCTTTTTCCCTGTTTTTTCGGATTCCTTTAATATCCACGTTTTCAGGAGCAGAAGCAGAATGAATGATTGCTTCAATATGGCTTGAAAGTTCAATTCTTGCCTGTAGATTATCCTCTGTGACACTCTTTACCAGTGTTTTTTGTCTGTCCTTTGATTCCTGTACCCTGTTTAAATCAATGCCATCAAATCGACTCTCAATTAACTCAAAACAGATATATGCACCATTTTCTACTAACCATACACAAGAAACATCATCAGGATTATAGGCAGCTTTACACGTTCCACCAGACAGATATTTTTCTGTATAACTGTCATGCTTATAGCGTAATCTATTGACTTTCAATCCTTGTCTGGTAAATTTGCCTACTGTACGTGGCAATAGCGTAAGGATTAACTCATCGGCTGATACATCCAATAAATCTACTCCTTCCTGACAAATTCCCCAATTCCAAATATCACTTGCATATGGCTTTATATCTGCATTCAGCATTTGTTCACTATATGGATAATTCTCTATAATTCGTTTGGAATTGTAATAGATAATACAGCGTAGAAGCACCTTTTCAAACTGCTCCATAGTAAGTACTGCATCTTTTCTGTAATCTCTTGCACCTCGTTCCTGATAATCTGGCTCAATCACGCCTTTTCCCTTTAAATATGGTTTATAATAGCTCTGTATCAAATCAAAGGCTTTTTCCACGCAACCTTTTAATTCTGGACGATAAGAATTTAGATTAACAATCGTAACTCCAAGCTCCGCTATCTGTTCAAAAGTTTCTGACTTATATTCACTTCCCATATCAGTAACAAGCGTAGCTGGCAAACTGTCACAATTCCAGTCCGATTTATCAATCATAATGCCAAATTTCCCACAATGCTTTACTTTATCAGCTATCACATTCAGCATCAAACCACGCAAGCTATAAGTGCCACCTTCCCATGATAAGGAATAACCACAACACAAACTGCTATAAGCATCAATGGCAATCACTAATAATGGTCTGCCAATAAGATTTCCTGATTCATTGACAAGGTAAATGTCACATACAGTG
>ERZ778516.971-NODE-971-length-23039-cov-8.938914_pt1 | contig 23039 bp, 16 predicted proteins | sample MGYA00510342_ERZ778516 | MGnify/ENA primary metagenome ERZ778516 (study PRJEB29527, sample SAMN07138961) | mouse gut metagenome | material: feces | host: mouse | place: China:Nanjing | collected 2016-01-25 ... | reverse complement strand
GGGCTTAGAGGTTCTTTGCTCATTACTTGCTTATCGAAAATATATGTTATAATTGCGGGTCAAGTTAAGACCATGCTACGTTGTCCTGTGCTGCTGCAACTGCTGCATATTCGGGTAGTCCCTGTGCCTCACCTTCAATCGGAACATATACCCCCTGTTCAAAGGAACTGCGCCTGCATGTTTCCCATTTTTCACACATGCTACGATATTTGCTTCCATCCAGATCATCCTGATACACCCGATTAAAAACAGCATATGTTCCTGCTCCGTCAGATAGAAGCACTGCATCATACTGGCTTTGCGGAATCCGGTTCGCATCCATCATCATTGGAATATGCTCCGAATAATTGTCCACCGTATAAAGATGAAATCTGGCATTGGGACTGATTTCATACAAATCTTTCACATATGCAGCCATCGCATCCCTGTTTTCTACCCACGCTTTGCTGTTTAACTCCTGATAACATTCCTCCTCTGCATAAGGCAGCCGGTAAACATGCTCCGGCAGCTTTTCCCAGTTCCAGGAATTGGCGCGTTCAAAAACACAAAATGTCGGTATCGGATTTCCTTTTGCACCTTTCGTAATGCTGTTTTGATTTTCCCACAACGATAATGTAAACAAGACCACAGGAAACGTTGCATTAAGGTATGCAATATTGTATTCCTGCGCACCAATTCCTACCACAAATTCATCCCAAACTGACACTGTCTCATTCTCTTCCGCTCTGTGAGCTGCCCTCGGATACCGGAAAGATCCAATTTTACTTTTGTATCATCGATCCGCTCTTGCGCCAGACAGATACTGCCAATCTCATTTTGCCCCCCTCCCCACGCGTTTTTAGTGATGCAGCAGGAACGTACCAGATACTTCCGGTTCCTGCTGCCAGTATAACTGCCAGAAGCATAGCTGTTACTCTTTTTAACAGTTGTCTCATTTCTGTTTCCTTCAAAAGATACCGTTGGTTGTAGCCTGTATCGGCTGTCTGTGCTGAAAGATCCATAATGTTCTCCTTCCTTGTATATCGTAAACCATCTGCATACATCAGTCTATAACAATCTTTCGGGCAGAATAAAATCTCATTTCTTTCATTTCTGGAAGCTTTATTCTTTCACCGTTCTGTTCAAACCAGATCTTTAACGCAGAATGGTCGTTACAAAGCCATCCAGTTCCGGCTCCAACCGGAAGTAACAGCTTTCCATTTTCAGCAGATGCTCTTAATTCATGAACTGTGCCTTTGTTGTCCAACCAGGAAATAACGATCTCCATTCCCTGGTTATAGTCCTTTTTCATAAAATATTTGTCCAATTTATTTGTTGCAGTATGCTCATCTCCCATCACAAAATAGGACTCATCCTCTCCCACATCTGCCAACAAATATATATAATCTACATCATTTCCTTGCAACCCCCTCGGAAATTCAATCTCATAGTTATCATTTGCTGCTGTCACCGTATAAAAAATATCCACATTTTCATTCAGCACTCCATGCAATGATTCTACGGAATTTCCCAGAGAAGCCGCATACCTCCCTACATAGCTGGATGGCATCCCGGCAGTTACCCTGGCATTGGCGGCTTCAATCTCTTCCTTTGTCTGATCCTGCACAGGATAAAAAACCTGCTCTTCTTCAGACCAGATATAGCCGCCGCCTGTAACCAGCCATCGGTATAGATAATAATGATCTACCGGTGAAATTCTGTTTCCAACTATCGTGTTGGATGCTATCAGCTTTTCTGCTGTATCTTTTGCAATGCTGTACCCCCGGCATACCAATGTCTCAAGCATTCCTGTGCCACGAATATTTAACATTGCATCGTATGCCATACCATGATCGCCATTGGAAAATAACGCAAAATAATTTCGATCAGAATCCATCGTCTGGTACTTTTGGGCTGCTCTTTCGATCTGCTCCATAAGATCCTTCTTCACAAACCCTTTGCCAAGCCTTGGAATATCTTTTCTTTCATTTACATAGACATAATCATCCCCGACCTGATAAGTACGATGATAACCGTCCGACAGACCATGAAGCCCGCTGTTATTCCCCAATGTACACGCCAATACAGCCATAAGAATCAGTAAATACTTATCTGCTCCATCCTTTCCATACTCATACAAAATGATAATCAACAACACTAGAGAGTAATCTATAATATATACTGCTCTGTTAAAAAGATTTCCTGCTCCCATCCGATATAAAGAAAAGTAAAAACATACCACAGGAAAAATCAAACATGCCAATATGGAAGCCTCTCCCGTTTCCAATTCAATTAATATCGTTTTCCACCGTACTTTTTTCTCTTTGAACACATACATGGACGCGGCAAACGCAATCCATACAACAAACATCGGAACCAAAAACCGTACCAGATATCCCGCTGCCATCCGAAATGTATATAGCAGACCATCTGTATTCAAGTAACCAAGAAAACCTTCTGGAAGCGCCTGGCCAAAAACCGTAACACCGTCTACGTAAATCATACCATCTCCCATGACCAGCACATGCTCTGCCATTCCGGCAAGCACCGGTACAGATGCCAGCACAATTCCTAATAAAATCGCTAGGCATACCCCATAAACGACTTTTTGAATACTTCCGCACACTTTCCAGAATATCACTATCTTTGGCATCAGACTGATCCCCATCGGCAGCACTGCTGCAACGATAGCTGCACCATATGCCGGATAATACAACCCATAACACCAGCTACACATGATCCATACGATCAACCATAATACTGGCTGTTCCGTCAGTTTTTTTGAAAGCAGTACCAGCAAAAACGGAAGAATCAGTGCAACTCTACTGTAATCGGATATAAAAATAAATACCGACAGCAAAAATGTCCATGCCGCGTCCAAATGAAGGCGAACTGCACAAACTACAAGAATACAGATAATCAGATAATAGACATTATTCGCAATAGAATACTCCGTATAATTACCCTTTCCAAAAATCTCAAGGAAAAGTCCCTGCACATAACCATACAGCCCGGATACTGGTACATATTCCGTAAACACTTCTCTTCCAAGATTGGCAATTTCATTAAAAGCAATCGTATTTTCTGCCGGATGATGCATATCTGTCAACATGATACACCCAGATCCGCTAAATCTTTGATATGACATAACAGCCATTGGAACGCTAGCGCTGATCAATCCGTCCAGGCAAGTGCTGTTCCAGTTTTTCCATATGTTTCGTAAAATACAATACAGGGAAAACATGATTACAGCAACGATTAGAATATGCACTGTCCCTTCCGGCCTGATAATAACTATCTCCCCCTGATAATGATATCGGCAGATCAAATAAATCAGCAGAAGAAAAGGAACCGGAATTTGAAGCAACAATATAACCTTATATCCCCTTCCATTTGCCAGAACTATTGCCCCCACAGAAGTCAAAAATGCAGTAACACTGACCAAAGCTGCATTCACTTCTGTCTTGCCACCTGCCAAAGCATAAATCTCATATAAACCCGAAATAGCATAAATAACAAGAAAATAACAGCATAAAGTCTGCATAACAGCCTGCCGATAAAAGAAATAGGCAAACAGCCCTGCAATTTCTGCCAATATAAGTACCGTATTTGCATCCCCATAAAATATATAATTTCCGGTTATTAAAACTGTCAGTCCGGCAACCGCCAGCCTGCCGTCACTCCATGTACTTTCCGAAGAACTTCCCTTGTCTATTCCATATTTTCTGCCTGCCAAAAACAAAGCAGTAATTATCATCACCCCGGCCGCCATACCTGCCCAATAAAGATAAAGTTCTATACTTTTATTTGCAAATTCTGCTCCTAACTGTTCCAGCACAATATCCGTATATACCTGCGGCGTATTTCCAAACTTCGCCAGCCACAACAGTACAGCCAACCCTACCAATAATATCGTTGTTAAAAAAATCCATAACAGATAAAATCTCTGAGTCCCCCCCCCCTTAATTTTTTTGCACAACAATTATACACCCCCTTCTTCCAAAAAAATCTCTAATTCCTCCGGTGTTCCAAGCACATGCACCTTCTGCGGACTGATCTCACAGATCCGCACCTCTCCACCCTTCTCCAGCAGGTAATTGTAAAGTGGCGCTACATATTCCTCCCCGTTCACACGGTTCTGCGGACTACCATAATATTCCCGGTACAACTGTTCGTATAAACTGCACGACTTAAAATAATAAGCGCCCAGACTGCATTGTTTCGAAATACGCTGTTTTTCCCGAACCTCAACCGCCCTGCCCTGTGCATCCGTCCTGACAAAGCTCCAGTGTTCCCCCTCTCCACAAAAGCATGGAAGAAACCCGTCGCCACAAAGATCACTCCCCTTCATCTGCCCTGCTTCCACATAAGTATCAATATTATAAATCAGCAGTGGACTGTCCTTTTCCCAATATTTAGCTGCAAGCATCGCCGTTGCCGCCTGTCCGGCAGTAAGATAATCTATGACAATCACCTCATAGCGATCCAGCCCCAACACCCTGCATCTGTCGCTGATAAAAGCCCTGACATCTTCTTTTTCATCTTCTTTTGCAATAAAAATATACTTTCCTGTCTCATTTTTAAATCCAGACAGACTCTCCAATGACCATTCAAACAGTGTCTTTCCCTTTGCATGTATCATATATTTGGGCATCTGGTACCCCACCCTGCGGAACCGTTCCCCTAGACCTCCCATCGTTACTACTATGTTTATTTTCTTCATACTTCCACCTTTCCCTGCCATTTCAGCAACCTATCATTTTCTGCCTTAAGGTAGCAACCGTCCTTCCTACTTATTCACTGTCCGGCAACTTTGTGCACCTGGACTTTTGGCAGATCTGCTCTAGTTCCTGCGGCGTATGCTCCAAAAACTCATCTGGACGTACCGCCCTGTCATCTACATAAAATCCTTTTTGTCCTGGCCACGGCTTCCCGTACAAAATCCCGTCATAAGGAACCTCCCACCGCTCCAGCCATTCCAGCAGGATTTTTGCCGTATGTTTATTAATCAGCCCGAGATCTCCCTGGTAGGAATTCATATTCCTGGATGTAAACAGGATAATGCGTGCCCCATTCTCCTTATAATAATGCAGTCTTTCCAGCATTTCCGGGTACGGGCGAACGTCTTCGTATTTCTCTCTTTTTCCTTTGACCGGGCAGAGTGTCCCGTCAATATCAACCACAAATGAATATCCGTCATACATGTTCCTCAATCTCCTTTAAAATCCTGCACACATTCAGAATGAACCCGAATACCTTGTGCGGATAGTCCATATGAAGCGGCAGCATGGATAAAAACAAAGAAGCCTCATACAGCCGCACCGTCAGGTAATTATATCCATTTTCTTCCAGTCTGTCCTTGAATATACGTATATACTCTGCATTGTCAAAACCGACTTCCAGTTCACACAGAAAATCATCCCGTACCCTGATTTCAAACAATGCGTTATTAAAAAAATCATACAATCCACAGACTGAGTGGCTCAGCTTTGCAATATCATAATACGGGTTCGTCCACAGCTCCTCTTGTGTAAGCGCCCCTTTCGGGTCGATAAATTTCAGTGTTTTTGTGGATTTGCTGTACAGTACGTTTGCAAAACATGGGTCTCCGTGACCGATCACGCTGATCCTTCTGTCAGTGCTTTGCGCCTCTACCCGCTCCTTAAGCCGAAAATACCTCCCAGCAAGTGCATCAATGCTTTTTTCCTCACATGCTGCTTCCATCAATACCCGGATCTTTTCATATTCCGGCAGCCGCTTCAACTGTGAAATACGCTCCTTAACTTTGTCCACATATAATGTTTTGGCAATGCGTCCGTACTCCTCCGCAGAAACCTCCCTACTGTGCCTACTGGCAAAAAAATAAAAATATTTATCCATTAGCTGACGGAATTCGACTTCATCCACAGAGCCATGCACCCACCGCACAGCCAGATCTGTCATATGCATTCGTTCCATTCGGTAACTGGCCGTGTGCGCATCTTCTTGATAGTCAAACGGCATCACATGCCAGAATTTCATATCCTCCGGCAGCAGATGCCAGAACATATACTCGCTTTTAATCTTTTTCTTATTGGAAGAGCTTTTGACAAGCGTATAGTCATCTCCTTGTAGCGAATTAAAATAGCGGGAATCAAAATTACCCGCTATACACTGGATAAAATTCTCCACAATACCGATATCCGCCATCCCGTGTACGGCAAAAGACGGCTTGATCTGCCTGGCAGCTTCCGCGCTGCACCCCCCCCCGCACACGGCATCCAGGTAATACCTGTAGGAACCCGTATCCTGAAACATAACAGCAGCCGCCTTTTCTCCTACTAGCACACGGTACGCCTCGTCCACGTAACACAGCTTCTCATAAGCTGCAAGCACTTGTTCCTTTTGTATAATCAGAAAGCTGGAAAAGCAGTGCAGTACTCTGGTATCCGCCTCCGTCATACTATCCAGCCACTGCCTTAGCCCGCCAAACTCAAAAACGGAACGCACCAGCTTCCATTCTGCCTGTGGATACAACTGTTCCAAATTTTCACGGTAGTACTGTTCCAAGCGCTTTCTTTTTACAACCACGTCCGCAAATCCCCTGTCACCGACCACATCCGCAATGACCTCGCTCTTTGTGCCGGTATCATCAAATACGACCAGTACTTTCAATGAATGCCTCCTTTTCTGACAATTCCTGCCAAACCAATCAGCAGGTATAATACACCCATAAGCATCACGCTGACTGCCACAAACTGTCTGAGATATGTCGACTCTGTCCCCGTCAATGCCGCAGTCAAATACGCACTGACTGTCTCCCCTGTTTCTCTGCCTGACAGCATCCGATCCAGAAGAACCAGCCCTCCTGTCTCTACTATCCACGCTGCAAGAGAAAGCATATACAAGATCACGCCTCTTCCCTTAACCACCACTGCCACTTCTCCATATGCATGTTCCAGATAACACAGGGATCTGAGTACCTGGTTCCTTCTCTCAGAAGCATCCAGACACAGAAAATACCGCTTCCAGTAACGGCAGGTCTGCGGACATATCAGATAGCAGGCCAGAATACCAGTCAAAGCAGCCAGAAGCATATACAGCAATGGTACTGCCTGTGCAATACCTGCCACCTGCATCAGAAACATCATGGACACCAACGCCAGCGTGTCCATAAAACGATCCAGCACGGTCAGCACTATGCCGCTGTACCAGCTCTTCACCAGATCCCCATAGCAGTATGCACGAAAAAAATCACCTGTCTTTACTGGCAGAATCATACTGACAATAGCCGTCTTGCTGAATTGTCTCATATGTCCTCCAAAAGATACCCCTTTTCCATAAAGTGCCACATACAACCGGAATGCCTTAAGTCCGTGGACGACAGCCGCGGTCAGCAGTACCACGCCCACCAAATGTAAAGATCCCTCTCCTGACTTGTCTGTATCATCCATAAAAACTTGGCAAAACATAACCGCTGATAGAAGCAGAAAGAAACTGTTTGCAATGATATATACCTTTTTTTGACTCATCATCCACCCCTTCGGCAACTTACCGCAGGCTGCGCCATATATCCATATCCTGCACACACCATCATTAATTTCATGCCTGCTCCAGCATACTTTTATATACCGTCTTTGCCTTATAAGACACAACCTTCCTGTCCCGGTGCTCACCTGTGATAAATCGTCTTTTTCCAAATACATAAGCTGCCAGAATCTTTAATACCGTCACCGCTTGGCTCGCCATCTTTACGTTTGATACCTGATCCTCCTCCCGCCATACAACCGGAAAAAATTTTATTCGGTGCCCAAAATAAGACGATCCGAGAATCATACAATAATTAAACATCAGGTTATCTTTATACCGGATGTAAAACCGGTTTTTTAGCTTTTCCACACGGTACATGTTAAGTCCCGATCCAAGATCATAAATCCGCTTTCCAGTTCCGGCTGAAAACAGCAGGTTATAAACGCGATTCCCGAACGTCCGAAACTTCGAATACCCCTCCAGCCTGGATCCTTTCAAAAATCTGGCACCGAGCAGGCAGTCATACTGAGCATATTCCCTGCTTTTTAAATAAGGCACAAGATCCGCAAGGCTCCCCTGGTCATCCCCGTGCAAAACGATTACATAATCAAATCTCTTTTTTATTGCATATTGAAATGCAACCTTATGAGATCCGCCCAGACCATAATTCTCTTCATTGCGCAAAAGCCTGACTGGTAACTCCAAATGCCGCTGTGACAGATATTCCCGTACGGCATCCTCTCCACCGTCCGTACTGCGGTTATTAACAATAATGACCTCGGACAGAAAGCTACAGACTTGCGCATCCAACTGTGACAGAACACGTACAATCTGTTTTTCACAATTATACATGGGAATAAACAATAAAATCTTATCCATAAATTCACCCCTTCTGATTTTTGGAAACGCAGTTACTTACCCGCTTCCCGTAATTTTAAAAATTGTATTTCCGTTATTTGCGGCATAGCAATTTCCATCCCATCCTGCATCACATGAATCTGCATTTGTGCATGATTATGCAACAGCCAGCCTGCGCCTGCGCCAAGCGGAATCAGCAATTTCCCCCGATTCATTTCACAATACATGATATGCTCTGCTCCATAATCATCCACCCATGAAATGCAAACAAGCATTCCCGGATTATAACTCTTTTTCATTAAATGTTTTGCAAAAACGCTTTCATCCTGCTTCTGTTCCCCTGACAGTTGGTATAATGTATATTGATAGTTCTCATCCATACCACCGAATCCCAGATACATATAATCTGCCTCATCACCATCTATGGCATCTTGGAAAACAATTTGAAGGTTCTTTTCCGCCCTTTTTTCAGTGAATGCTATCTTTTTTTCTGTAAATATCTGTTCCAGAGAATTTCTGGACAGTCCCAGTGCCCCTGCACATTTCCCAACATTCAGCCCTTCCTGGCACAAGGACAGGCTCTTGTGTTTTTCTCTGATCTGCTCAAGTGCTACACTTCCATCATTTGGTAAAAAACACCCCTTTTCCTCAGACCAGACATATTCGCCGGATGTCAGCAGCCAATGATACATATAATAATTTTGAAAAGAATCCAATGCCGTTCCAATCACTGTTTTATTTTTCCTTACAACATCTATCGCTTCCTGAACAGCTTCGTATCCTTTGACAGTTCCCGCAATCTCCATTGTTCCGTCTCCCTTCGCATGATTCAAATAAAAAAAACCAAAGTTCCCCTTTCCAAAATAAGACAATTCCTTGTCTTGTTTTGCAAATTCGCTATATGCGGCTGTAATAGAATCATATACACTCTGTTCAAGAAAACCCGTTCCCAGTCTTTTAATCTCATCCTTTTCTATATAGTTATAATTTACTGGCACTTCTTCATATGCCTTCAACTTTGTATCCGCCGCATAAAATCCGACTGCGTTTATTGCCGCAGGAATCAATACCGCTGTACAGACTGCCAGATACTTTCCTTTTCTTTTATTCAGATACCGTTCCATTATTACAATCAGTAGCACGGCTCCCGCAAAAAGATGCCCAGAACTTCTTGCATACAGGCTGTTAACATCCATACGTACTAATGTTGAAGAAAAACAGATCACAGGCATAATCGCCAAAGAGACAAGCATCACTACATTCCGGGGATTTTTCAGATACCATTTTTTCTGTAAGAATTCTATGTCGGCAGCCTCTAGTATCAATGCAAACACTACCCATACAAAACCTGACGGAATCATAAAACTTAAAACATCATACAGCGCAATTCTCACAGCTTGTATATGCTGCAAATATGGAAAAAACCATTCTGGCACTAACTGCCCAAAACGCGCAAGCCCATCCGCATATATCGTCTGACCTGCCATTGCCTTCATATGTACGTAGGTACCTGCAAGACAAGGAATACAGGCTATAGCCAGCATCACACAAATCCCCCATCCGATCCAAAGTCCCATTGTTTTTGCATCAGACCTTAACTGTCCGGTTTTAACATAAGTAACGATCTGCCAAATACCAAGCGGTAAAAAAGCTGCACATACCGCAGCCCCAAACAACGGATAATACAATCCATGAAACAAACTGGTTAAAAACCATGCCATCAGCCATAATTTCTTCCGGCGAATCAACTGTGGCAGCAGCAACAGCAACATAATCGGAAGAACGAAAACATTACGATTATAATCACCCATATATAAAAGCAGTGAAATAAAAAAAACGTTTCTCCTGCTCACCTGCATCCAAAGCAGCACAATTACAAAAATAACTGCAAACAGATAAAACACATTTTCTGAAATATAATAATTCCCTACCTGCCCATCTCCAAACAAACGGAAAACAGCTCCCTGAACTACAGAATACATACCAGATACTGGAATGTATTCTGAAAACGGCTTCTGTCCAAGCTCAAAGATTTGTGAATACCCGATAATATTCTCAAAAGGATGATGCGTATCGCTCGAAATCACTGCACCCGTGCCACTGAATCTGTTAAACGCCATAATACAGACACACGTTCCAAAACTAATTACATTTTTTAAATCTGTTGCTGTTTTCCAGCCTTTTTTCAAGACCCATATGTCTTCTGCCAAAAACAAAATCAGTAATACTAAAATCAGTATCCTTACCTGCATTGGAACTGGTATTACAACCATTTCATCCTGATACTTATATTTAGATGCCAGATAGACAAGCAGCACTGCCGGAATCAGCACCTGTCCTGTCAGACATCCCCGCAGTAAAGCTTGATGCTTATTCTTTGCCAGCAGCAAAATTCCAAGCATCACAACCGTTACAAAAAGAGCCGCCTCTATACTTGTAAAAGACTGTTCCCCACCTGCAAATACATATATACGATACAAACCATATATGGCATAAATACTCATATAGTAAAAAACAAATCCCGGCAGCACAAGTGTCTGGTCAATTAGTAAAGCAGCAAGAACTACCATCAAAGAAAGCATCAGCACAGCATTTATATTTGAAAATACAAAATAAGAAATTCCCGCCATACTCCCAAACATGCAGATCCATAATTTACCGGCTTCTGTATGTTTTTCTGATATTTCCAGCACCCCACCACCCTGCTTTTTGCAGGAGCAGAAAAAATAAACTCCATAAGCAGCAATTCCTGCAAAAATTAAATAAAACACAAGATTACGCTCTGCCGACTTATTGCTGGCAAAGATCGCGGTATATTCTATCACTACATCTGTGAACTTCTGTACCCCGTTTCCTGTCACTGCAAGATAAATCACCGTAAACAAGCTTCCTGCCAACAGCATAACCAGTAAAAAAACGATTCGTTTTTTACTTAAACTCATAAATAGTTCCGCCTTTCCTAATAAAATCAGCCCGTATCAAATCTGCTCATTTTTTTCAGGTATCTGACCAAATCTGCATTCCATCGTGTAAACACTGCCGATAGCGGCAAAAGAATCACAAGAGCCACTGCAAAAAACAGAAAATACTGCCTGTTTGGATGCATGTTTAAAAACCACTCGGTTGCAGCAATCGATTTGCTCAGATAATCCAAAACACTGATATGGAATACATAAAAAACAAAAGAACACCCGCAAAACCACCGCACAGTACGTGCAACAACCGTTTCTGCTTTTCGTACGATCTCTGTGTCCGCTCCATATCTGCTGCCTGTAGAAACAGACAGCAGCAGCATACAGATCACAATATATGCAGAAGGAAGTATACATCGATAAACAAAAAACCCGGTTTCGGTACCCGCCGCATAAATATAACAGTTATATAAAATAAGCCCAGTAAAACCAGCTACACCTGTTATTTTGATTATCTCTTTTTCATGTTCTTTTATGGCTATCACACCACTGCTCACTGCCTTCGCCGTCAGCATTCCTGCTGCCACAAGATCCAGATTCACCAGACAGCTTGTATAGATTTCCGAATACCAGTCTCTTCCAGCCTGATAGAGAGCCACACGCAGAGCCATCCCAGACATAATCACAGCTATGGACAAAAATGCAAACGCTTTTCCTGTTTTACACAAAAACTCTATGCCAATGTAAAGCAACGGCATAAATACATACAACTGCACAGCCATCGATAAATACCATAAATGCCCCAGCCCGTTAATCCCGCCATTGCCATTAAAAGTAAACGTTAACATCTGAAAACCAATCACTGGATTCTGCCAGAAGAAGAACTGCCCGGAAAAAACCTCAAACAGCAGGCAGTACAAGTAATAAAAAGGTGCAATCTTAAGCAGCCTTCCAAGATAAAACCGAATGATTCTTTTTATCTGGATTTTTCCATCCTGCCTGGTTATTAGATACTTTTTCTGAAAAAAACCCATACCGATCCCATATCCCGACAAAATTAAAAAGAGCCATACCCCCCCCCACGCTGGAAAATACGTGATCCAGCGCAAACATCCTGTCATCTGGTCTGCTGCTGGTAAAAAGATCCTTCCATGCAGCAGAAAAACCATCATTGCCGCTGCCGCCTTAAGAATATCCGATGTCAAGCCACTGTTTCTTCGCACCATAATACCTGTACACCAACTTTCCCTTCCTTCATTTAATGAATCCGAATACGATCCAGGCGAATGGACAAATCACGTACATCTTCTCCGCTTCCTTCCTGCTGCGGATTAAAAGAAGACGACATTTTGATATCATACTTTTCACCTGTTTCTGCTCCCAGTTCCCATACAATCTCATGTATTCCCGAGCGAATTTTCCAGGTTTTGATACATGTATTGTCTTTCCATACTTCGATTGTTTCTCCTTCCATACGATCCGAAGCATAATATTTTACCGTTACCTTATGATGTTTTTTTGTATTCATCACAAATAAGCGCCCGGTATCAGACATCCATCCATCCGAATATAAGCCGCTTCCCTTATAAAAGCCGTCCTTTCCCCTTTTATAGAATTGGTACATCCGGTACTCTTCCACCGCTTTTACCTGACTGGCTCGGATCGACGCTTTTGCCAGTTCCGTTTTAAGCATCTCAAATTCTTCTTCTGAAACCATTAAATATTCCCGCAAAAACTCCTCCTGCGTGATATTGCAGGCAGCCAGATAAGCATCCAGATAACGCTTCAACTGCTTTTGCTCATTTTTAAGACGCGCTGGGTCATAATCAAAACTGGAATGCACCGTTTCCAGCAGAAGCTGTTTCATCGCCTGGTCTCTGTAATATCCCCATACGGTTTCCTCCGCATTTGCAGAAAGCCCTTTCTGATTTTTTCTGTCCGGCTCCATAAACCCGGTAATTTGCAACGGCTTCATAACAAAACGCAGCTTCTGTCCTGCATATGCAAAAAGTGCCGGGTAGTCCTTTGGTATTGTAACCTCTGCCTGGACTGTACTTCCAACTCTGGCGCCTTTCAAGGCATCTTCTACTTCCGGCAGCAAATCACCAGTTCCAACGGCGACATCCGTATATTTGTTGTTAAAACAATTACCTACATACTCCGTAGATAATGGTTCCCCATCCATACTGTATACTTCCAGTTTCATAGTAATCACATCCATATCCCGGATCACTTTCCTGTGTTCTTCCTCTTCCTTTAAAACACATGTGCCAAGTCTTATGTATGCATCATATTCGCGGATCTTTTCCTCTGACCAGCCGGCTTTGCATAGCTGCTCATAAAATGCCTCGTTCCAATCACCGATTTTAAGATCCTGTACGCTGTCCCCGGCAGCGAGCGCACCTTCCGCGGTCTCTTTGCTGTCTCTGCCAAGCAGAGCATCTTTGAGATCTCCCAATGACAAATAACTGTACTGATCTTTTTTTAACAGCGGATACCAGGAGATCGTCCCGCCATATGCCTGGGCTGTCTGCACCGGCGCTGTATAACAATATCTGTCATACAATTCCAGATATTTGCCCTCCTCTTCTTCATAGTAAGGAAGGAATACCATTGCAGATTGCTGGCGTATCGTATCCGGCACGTGATAAGGAATATATCGAAACGGAAGCTGTGAAAATGTTTTTGCAACTGTATCCACACAAATGTCTTTCCATCTGCTTTGACCGCTGTGGCTGATGACTCGCTTTTTCTTCGCCGTATCCCACTGTACTTCATAATGTCCGGTATTGCCGTCCAAATGCGTGCCCAGCAGTTGCCGCCTTGTCAGAATCAGGGTCTGCCTGGCATCATAGTCCATTTCTTTGAGCATCTTGTTATAAGCCTTGTCTATCCAGTTGTATTGATAGTTCGTTACAAGTGCATCTCCAAAATAGCCTTGTCCAAAATCTGCAAACAACATGGTATGTCCGCTTCCAATAGAAACCTCCTGAAAGATATGGCTGGAGACCAGGTCAATATTCCAAAATGTCTGTATGCACAGCAGTCCGCAGATCACACCCGTAATACAATAAAAAACCTTTTGTCCCAGCCAGCCATCCAGCGCTGCATATAAAACATACAGTGCAAGAATCACCAGCAATACCGCAAACAAAATATTATAACGGGACAATGTATAGGTAACATATAAAACACCAAACAGCATAAACGCTGCCATGACTGCTGCAAGCTCCAGCATACGGTGCCACTTTCCCTTGCTGCCGGAACGAATGGCACGTATCAGCAGCACTGTTATGCCTGCTGCAAGCACTGCTGCAAGAAGCCAGGAAAAATTCAATATCAGGAACTGTTTCAGCTTGTACCATATGTACGCAGGCTGAAATCCAAAACAATTCATTCCTGTATTAGACCATCCCATCGCTGATATCTCTTCCGGTGTATCTGCCGATTGCACCCAGTTAGAAAACCCGCCTAGCTTTAGGATCTGTAATCCATACAGAACACCTGCCGGCACTGCTGCCCAAATATCATATTTTCGAAAACATCCAAGCACCCGCTTAAAAAAGTTTCCCTTTTCTGACACAAAATACAGCAGCATCTTCATCCAAAAAAAACCGGCGGTAATCACAACTCCCGTTTCTTTTGTCTGGCTCAGCAGTACAACGGAAAAAGCCAGCAGGATATATGCTTGTTTATGTACAAAATACAAGACATAAAGGAAGAACACCACCAGCATGTAATCCACATTCACATAAGAAAACGTTCCCAGAAAAAGAGGCGTTACAGATACTGCCAGTGTTAGGAGCGCGGCGCTTTTCTTGGTTCCTTGCAGCCAGCAGTCCCGCGCAAGGGAATAAACGCAGTAAAGCGCATACAGCGTCAGAACAAGGTTCCATGTATAGACGCCTTTCGGATTTCCCAGAGATAAAAATTCCACGATCCCCATCATAAAAGAGAACCCTAAGTTTGAATGAGTACACAGCCTGAAATTTTCAAAAAAGCTCTGAAAGGTAAAGGCATAATTTTTACAAGCGGTTCCCAGACTATAGTAATATTCTCCAGCGTCCCACTTTGGAATATTTCCAAACATCAAAAGCCGTAATGCAGCTGATACAGCCAACACACCAAACCATTCTTTTTCTTCATACAATCCCGCTTTCCAACGTTGCAGACACTTTCTCCAATCTGTTGCACGACACAGCCAAACAGTAACTATTCCAGTAACAATCCACAAAACCAAGCTTGGCAGCATCACCCGCAATGTTCTTTTTGCTGTTACATATACCGAAAGATATGCATTCATCTGAAATGCAGATACCAGTGCCAGAATCACCCAGACCTGCTGCCAGGTTCTGATCGTTTTTAATGCTGCCGCCGCTGCTTTTGCCGCTTCTGTGTCATACAACAGCCAAATCATTGCCAAAAACACAGCGATACAGACCATCCAGATCATCAGAATCTGAATTTTATGATAGTACTTTGCATAATGGTAGCGCAGCGCTAATCCCCCAGCCTTATTTTTGCCATTATAAGCATAAGTATCATTCCCTTCTGGCGCCTGCCAGATCTGGCTGACCATACGAACGCCCGCTAATGTCCCTCTGCTTGGGCGCAGCTCCAGACGGTAGCTCCCTTCCGGCTCACAAGGCTGGCTGATTTTGAGCTTTACTGGCTTTCCTGCTTTTATCGTTCGATACGGCAGGTCGTCGGTCCATAAAACGTTATTTTTACTGTCTGAAAGAATCACGGTCAGATATCCTTCTTCGGAAGGATCTGTCATATTTTCCAGCGTAAATTCTATCGACTTTAAGTAGATTTCTTTTGCGTGAAAATTCTGTTTTACATAAATCGAATCCGACAACTGAAGGATATTTGTCTCCTGGGAACTGTCATACTGATCTGTATAAGAACCATTCCACAGTTGCAGCGGATATACGGACAGCATCAGCAATAGGGCAATCACGCCAAGCAGCAGACCGGGTATTATTTTTTTCTTCATTTGTTTACTCCGCTTGCCTGTTCAAAATTAATCCTCTCTTCTTCGATTACCAGCGGCCTGTTCATTACCCGCGCATTGATGGAAAGAATGTACTCCCCCAAAAGCCCCAGAAAAATCAACTGAATCGCACCTAAGAGAAATACTCCGATCAGAATCGGCGCTGTCCCCATAATAAAGGTATCCCAATAGAGGAGCTTCAAAATAAAATAAATCACTGCCATAAGAAAACTGACAATGGATATCAGAAATCCCAAAAACGTAGCAAGCCGCAGCCCGATTTTTGTATAAGACGTAAAGCTCAGCATTGCCACATCATACAATGTATAAAAATTATTTTTTGTCCTGCCAGACCGCCTGCGCTGCTGCTCATACGGAACCTCTGTTCTTTTAAATCCAAGCTCCGCAACAATCCCCCTTAATAAAGGCGTCGGATCTTTCAACTGCCTGAGCACCTGTATAAATGACTGGTCATACAGCCCGAACCCGGTAAAATGCTCGATCTGCTCTACTTGCGAAAACTTCCTGATTAACTTATAGTAGCAAGTTCTGACGAACCGCATTGCCCTGCTTTCTTTGCTCGTTGTCTTTACCGCACTTACGATCTTATAGCCTTTCTCCCATTCATGCACCAGCCTTGGAATCAGTTCCACCGGATCTTGGAAATCCGCGCTCATCAGTATGGCACAGTCCCCGGTTGTCTGTGTCAGGCCGTAATAAGGCGAATTGTTCTGCCCAAAGTTTTTTGCATTGAAAATGGCTTTTATCTTTATACAGCCTGCGCACAATTCCCTGACCTGCTCTCTTGTCCCATCTTTGGAATCATTGTCAATAAATATAATTTCATAACTATATTCTGGAAGTTTTTCCATCTCATTGATAATTGCAGTGCTTAATGCTTTTACATTCTCGGCTTCATTGTATGTTGGTATCAAAATACTGATGGTCCGCATAAGCATCCCTTCTTTCGTCCTTTTCTTTTTCTGCCCGATTGCTGTTAATTACTTTTTCTGCCGCAGCAAATACATGACCGCCTCTTCGATCTCATTTCTCGTTACATCATGTACCACTGCCGCATCCATATCATCTCGCAGCAAAACAGCAGTCAGTTCCTTACCCGTCTGTTTCTTATCCTTGTGGACAGCAGCAACCAGCTTCTCTATGTCTATACCCCCCCCCGCATCTTTCACGCCTGTCCCAATCACTTTCCATACTATATCCTCTGCCCTTTTTACAAGCCCATGTTCCAACCATCCTCTGGCAAGCGAAATACGGTTTGCCACAACCATACCCATAGCAACCGCCGTTCCATGCGGAATACGATAGCCGCTAACCGTCTCAAAAGCGTGCCCAAAAGTATGAGCAAAATTCAAATGTATCCTGGCACCCCTGTCAAATTCATCCGCTTCAATAAAGCCCTTTTTAAATGCCAGAGAATCTTCCACAAATTTTACCAGTATGCTATCTTCCCCCGCAAGCAGGGCACCGATATGATCTTCTAGTTTCTGGATGCCACGTTGTCCTGCCATTACCTGGAATTTTGCCAATTCTCCGAGGCCGCTTAAATAATCCTTTTGGGATAACGTGTGAAAAAACGGCGTGCAGACCTTGATTTCATCCGGCGGGTAAAATGTTCCAAGCAGGTTTTTGTATTCTTTAAAATTCATTGAAGTTTTGCCGCCAATGCAACTGTCACATGCCGCAAGCAGCGTGCTTGGAAAAAAAGACCAGCGGATACCCCGGTACAAAATATTTGACGCAAACCCAGCTACATCCTGAACAATCCCTCCGCCAAAAGCAAGCAGCTTTGCATTCCTCTTTGCTGGAAGCGCTGTCATTTTCTCGCAGATCTCCAATGCTGTCTCAATGTTTTTATTTTTTTCCAGTGCTTCCAAAATATAAAGCTGCCTTTTGGGGACACTTTGAAACAGCTCCTGCCCATACAGCCTATACAGGTTTTTATCAATGACTACAAACGTATGCGAATCATATGCCTGTGATTTGATACACGCAAAATCCTGATGGATTTCTAACTGATACTCTTTTACCGCCGACCTGATCTTCATTTTCCAGTAAATCCTCCATCTACTACAATCTTTTGTCCTGTCAGATAAGTATTCTTTTCGCTGCCCAAAAAATATATAACTTCTGCAATCTCTTCTGGCTGTGCCATTCTCTGCAACGGGATTTCTTTGGAAATCTGCTGGATTTCCTCTTTCGAATTGTTTTTCTCTGTGAGCTCTGTCAGCGTAAATCCCGGACAGACCGTATTAACAAGAATATGATAAGGCGCAAGTTCGAGCGAAAGCGTACTTGTCACTCCATGTATCCCGTTTTTTGCCGCGCTGTATACGCACCTGCCTGGCTTTGACACCACGCCCCAGATTGACCCAATATTTACAATGCGCCCATACCCAGACTTTTTCATCTCTCCGGCAAATCCACGCAGCAGGCGAATGGGAGAAGCAAGGTTCACCGCTAACATTGCCTCAATTTCTCCATCGGTCACCTCTTCAATCTCATGTACATCGTTGCAGCCGGCATTGTTTATAATGACATCAAAGCAGGTATGCTCGTGCATTGCGACATACGCTAAAACAGACCTGGCATCTGCAAGGTCAAGCTCTTCCCTGCCCGGAGCGAACACTTCATATTCCTGTTGCCTGAATTTTTCAGCAACCGCCGCTCCAATTCCCCTAGAAGCGCCTGTAATCAATGCTCTTCTCATCACACGACCTATCTTTCCGTTATAGAAAGCCTCCTCCTTCTGTTTTCTTTGGAAACCGTATCCCTTCCAATTCTTCCCGTTCTAAAAAAGGCGCCATATCTTCAAGGGCTGAAGAAACAATTTTACCGTCCCCTGTCACCTTTGACGAAGCTTTCGGCGCAAAGCCCTGCTCCTTGTCCACAATAACCTCGCAGATGCATGGCCCATCACACCCTAAAACCTGCCCGAATACCTCCTGGCACTCCGTTTCCTGGCAAAGTTTAAAATAATGAAGCCCAAATGCAGCCGCTAGTTTTTCAAAATCTGGGAACCCGACGCCGCTTTCTGGGCCAATGCCGACATATGGGGGCTTCATAAAACTTGCCTGTGTCTGACGGATGGAATGGTATCCCTGATTGTTGAGCAAAAATATCTTAAGATCCAGTTTGTTTAAAACCGCCGTTGCCAGCTCCTGCACGTTCATCATAATGCTGCCGTCTCCGTCAATACAGATTGTTCGGCGGCTATTGTCGAATACCGCCGCGCCTACCGCGGCTGGAAGCCCATAACCCATAGCCGCACAACCGGAGTTTGTAAACATCCTCTGCCCTTGCTTGATTTTTGCCGCCTGAAAAGTAATGACACATGCGCTGCCGTTCCCACAAATCACCCGGTCATCCTTGGTTAGCTGGCGAAACAGCAGGTCGATAAATATATACGGGTTTAAGTCCCTGCCGCCTGGCTTTCTGTAAGACACAGGCACGACCTGGTATGTTTCCATCAGCTCTCTGCACCATTTTACCCACCGCCTATGATGGTCTGCCGGCTCATACTCTTGTGCGAGCAGCACCTTTAAAAGTTGTTTTACATCCGCATGGACAGGCAAATCCGGCTGGATAGTCGGCTTTACAAGCTCCCTTACATCAATATCGACAATGATTTTATAGGCATTTTTGGCAAATTCAAAGTGGTTGTATCCAATCATACGGAGGTTCAGACGACAGCCCAGGCTTAACAATAAGTCGCAGTTTTGTACCGCAAAATTACCTGGCCTTGTCCCAATCGTACCAGGCATCCCAGCAAACCACGGGCTGTCATAAGCAACGGTATCATTGGCATTCCATGCGACAGCCACTGGGATTTGCAGCTTATCAAGAAGCGCAAGCAGCTCCTGCTGCGCTCCTCCAAGGCGAATGCCTGTGCCTACAAGCAGAAGAGGCGCTTCTGCCTTCCTGACCTTTTCCAGGATCTCCTGTGCCAGTGCCGGAGTAGCTTTCGGCACCCGCCAGGGCATTTCACTCTCTTTGTCAAAGTGCCTCAGATTTTCCGTCTCCACCTGTGCTCCCTGCACATCCAATGGCACATCGATCCATACAGGCCCTTTCCTCCCATGCAGCGCCAGACAAAAAGCCTTTTCCAAATGGTATGCCACCTCTTTTGGATCTGTCAGCATGGCCGCATATTTTGTCATGTTTGATACAGAATGCACAATATCAAACTCCTGGTCACCAAGCTGGCGCAGACCCAACTCCTTACAAGACCATGTTGCCGTCTCCCTCTTTACCTGCCCGGAAATTACAAACATCGGAATCGAATCTACCCATCCGCCCATAACCCCGGTCACAGCATTCGTCCCGCCTGGGCCGCTTGTCACACAGACTGCCGCGATTCTGCCGCTCAGCCTGGCATATGCTTCTGCCGCCATTGCACATGCCTGTTCATGATGGTTAAATGTACATTTCAAGCCTTCCTGGTGCCCGAATGCATGGTTTAAATGCATCGCTCCCCCGCCTGTCACCATAAAACAGTCCGTAACGCCATGCTGCACCAAAAATGTGGAAATGTATTCTGCTACTTTTATTTTCATCACACACCTCTTTTCAATGATGATCCATTCCATGCTCATAAAGGGAGCTTGTTAAAAATTCTACCTGCATCTTCTGTGCGTTTTCCCGAAGGAAGCATATTGTATACTGGTTGAAGTAATCTGCCATCTTCTTTGAAAAACCATATTCCATATCCGGGTTAAAATAATTCACCCCATCCTCACAGTAGCCGTCAAACCCTACAAGCGTCACCTTTCCTACGTCCAACCGGATCATTGCCTTAAGCAGCATAACAAGCGAATGATCAATTACCTGTGCATCCAAATCCAACAGCGGGCTGATATTTAAAGTATAGTCAAAGGAACCATTGGCACATGTCATATTGGACGTCGCAATCACGGTATGTTTTTCCCGACTCAGTCTGGATGCAAGCTGCACATACCTCTTAGCATTGCTTAAAAACAGATAATCTGGTGCGAAAAAATCAGGAATATAGTTAATAGAAATTGCGATCGGCTTTTTATCCACCAAATATTGTTTTATTTTTTCCTGCTCCGCCTGCATAGACATTCCCGGGCCAGCAATCAGGATACTTCTATTTCTGAATATTTTTCGCAGCCGCTTAATATCTGCTTCATCGTTCGCTTCTTTTGCCTGATACCCAATATACATTTGTTCCAGGTACTCCTTGTCATACAAAAGCTTTTTCTCACCTTCCAGCCTACCAAGCAGCTCATTCACTGACCGTACTGACAGCGTACGCTTATTCATCAGATCTTCCACATAGGACGGATGACAGTCATTGGACGCAGCAAGATAATAAAACAGGCTGTAGCCCCATGCCGTTGCCTTATAAAACTGTGAAATGTTCACATCGATTGCTTCCAGAACCTGGCTGACCTGGTACCGCTTCTCCCTTACTTGGTTTAAATACATCATAACCAGCTCTGTAGGCGCATTTCCAGCTCCTTTCCCCATCCCATAAATACTGCCGTCCACGACCATTCTGCGGCTTGTTTTATTTGATACCATAGCAATGCAGTTTGCATACCCCATCTGAAAGTTATTATGCCCGTGGTAGCCAAGCCCGATTTCCGGGTCCAGTCCGTCGTTCAGCAGATGGAAGTAATGCATTAAATTATCCTGGTGCATCAATCCATAAGTATCTACCATAGAAACCACATGCGGCTTTACCTCATTTGCATACCTGATCAAATCCGCCATTTCACTGTCGCTGTAACTCGTAACACTCACAAGCTGTGCAAATACTTTATACCCAAGCTTTTTTAATTGAGCGCAAAACAAAAGTGCCTCTTTACGCAGATGCTTTTTAAAAATCACGCGTATGCCATCCAAAAAACAGTTTCTGCAAGGCTTAATATGTGCAAGGCTGCATGTACCATAGTCAATCATTCCGACTATCATAGACTTTTTCCTGTCCAGCCCTCCATAAATCTTTTCTACACAGTCTGTATCTGGCATAATGCTTCTGTTGATATCAAACCGCCTGCGTTCATCCAAGAAGCCAACTTCGATAATATCTGCACCCGCATCTGCTAACCGCTCAAAGATACTGACCAAGTTGTTGTGCCCAAATTCCCAGTCATTCACATACCCTCCGTCGCGCAATGTACAGTCCAGCAATTCTACCTCATTCATAACCACACCTCTCTCCGTCATGATCCTGCTGACCCAGCCTTTTGATCTGCACACTGTTTACTGGCATACAGCCTCCCTTACTACGCCTGCCATATACGCGATATTTTCATCTGTCAGCCCCGGGTACACGCCTATCCAGAAGGAATCCCTCATGATCCTGTCCGTATTTTCCAATCCTCCTGCTATGCGGTATCCAGCGCCGCTTTTGCGCATCTGGTCAAAGCAGGGATGCTTTACCAGATTCCCGGCAAACAGCATCCTTGTCTGCACCCCGTGGCTTTCTATATAAGAAACAACCTTGTCCCTGTGAACCCCTTCCCGGCAGGTCATTAAAAACCCAAACCAGCTTGGGGAAGCGTCCTTGCACCCTTCTGGCAGTACCAGCCGGTCTCCTGTTTCCAACAGCAGCTCCAAAAGGCGCGCAAAGTTCTGCCTTCTTTGCTTAACAAACCCCGGAAGCTTCTCCAGTTGCGCGCACCCAACCGCTGCCTGCATATCTGTCGCCTTGAGGTTATAGCCAAAATGCGAGTATACATACTTATGGTCATATCCAAAAGGAAGCTCCCCATACTGCCTGTCAAAGCGGTGCCCGC